>OCTW011587828.1_pt1 | contig 41705 bp, 48 predicted proteins | sample 1539671 | NCBI WGS metagenome assembly OCTW01 (sample SAMN02144230, study PRJEB22623) | gut metagenome | biome: sheep rumen | host: Ovis aries | place: New Zealand
TATATTCTGTTTAGTAACGTTAATTATTTATCCATTAGTAATATTTAAGAATAAGAAAATAAAAATAACTGGTGAAATTATAAGTGGAATTATTATCGTAGCTATGACTATTTTATGTTTTGTTAATCCACCTATATATAGTACAGATATTTTAGGTGATGGAGAAAAATATAAATTAGATGATTCTTATAAAGTATATTTAACAGATGAAAAATATGGAGAATTAAGCATTAAGTATGAACCAAATATAGAAGATTGGGTGATTCATGCTGAATTTAAAAAAGCTGGTAAAACTGATTTGGTACTTGAATCACCAGATGGTAAAAAAACATTATTTGATATTTCTATAAAGAGAGATAAATATACCATAAAAGAAAAAGATAATTAAAAAGAAAGGAAAGTGAATAATAATGAAAGATTGGACAAACTATCAAACTAAAACTTATGGTGATAATGTGTGTAAATTACTTATTGAATTTTTAGATAATCATAAAATAGATAATGCAATTGATTTAGGTTGTGGTAGTGGTAATGAAACTGTTTATATGGTTAAGAATGGTATTAAAGTATTAGCTATTGATAGACAATTAAATCAAGATTTTATTTTAAATAGATTATCAGACGATGAAAAAAAACTAATCTCATTTAAAGAAAATAGTTTTGAAGATGTAGAATTACCTAGAACTAATTTACTTACAGCATTCTTTAGTATTCCATTTTGTGATCCTAATAATTTTGATGAACTATGGACTAAAATTTATAATTCAATTGAAGATAATGGCTATTTTGTAGGACAATTATTTGGCAATAGAGATGCTTGGAATGTAGTAGATTCAATTAATACATTTCCTATTGATAAAGTAAAAGAATATTTAAAAGGATATAAAATAATTAAATTAGAAGAAGTTGAATACGTTAGAGAAAGTGATAATAAAAAATGGCATTTTTATGACATAATAGCACAGAAAAAAGCTAGTGATAGGAATGGATTTTGATAATAAAACAAACATAAACTGGTTGGCTTGTATTTATGCTGACGATCACTTAAACCCACATATATAATTGTGGTTTTTAAAAAATGACATCTTGCATATTATGCATAAAAAATGTTAAAACAGACAAAAAATATAGTTAGAAGTATAAAGGTGATTACACCACCTAATAATAAGAATATTGAGGTAAATTATATGATTCACATTATGAAATTGAAAGAACAATATTTTAATTATATTAAATATTGAACTAAGGAATATGAAATACGCTTAAATGATGAAAAAAGAAAAAATATAAAAAAAGGAGATTTTATTGAGTTTCAAATAGAACCATTTTTAGAAGAAAAAATGCTAATAATGGTTGATGACATATTACATTATGATAATTTCAACGAATTATTTAAAAACATAAGCATTGAGTTTTTAGCAGACTCATCAATAACAAAAAAAGAGTTAAATAGAGATTTAGAAAATTTTTATTCAATAGAGAAGCAAAAAGAATATGGTGTTGTTGCTATTAAGTTAAGAAAAGATATTGTAATTAATAATTCAAGTATTAATAACATTTCTTATAATGATAACATTTTTGATATTTTAAAAAATAATTATTATAGTTTTAATTGTTGGCTTGATAAAATGAAATCTAACAATATTGATATATACTATACAAAGAAAGATAATAATATGACATCAATTATGATGTTAAAACTTGGCGAAACAGATTCCAAACAATTTCTAGAGAAAGGTAATATATTAAAAATAAGAACTCTACTAGTAATAAATAAACATAAAGGAATAGGTAAAATGTATATGAATATAATTGATAATATTGCTAATAACAATAATATTGATTATATATACTTAACTATAAAGAATAATAATAAGGAATTAATAGATTTTATGAAAAGTTATGGATATAAGGAATACAATAAATATAATGATGAATTTGTATATTATAAGGAGTTAAAATGAGTATAATCTTAATGTCAATTAAACCTGAATATGTAGATAAAATATTTTCTAGTAAAAAGAAATACGAATATCGTAAAAGAAAGTGCAAAGAAAAGATTGATACAATTATTGTATATTCTTCATCTCCAATACAAAAAGTAGTAGGAGAATTAAAAATAAAACAAGTTTTATATGATAAGAAAAGCATTATATGGAACAAAACAAATAGATATAGTGGTATAACAAAAATTAAATATGATAAATATTATGAGAATTGTGATAATGCTGTAGCATATGAAATAGAAAAAGCAATATTATATGATAAACCTAAAGATTTAAAAGATTTTAATATTAGAACAGCTCCACAATCATATGTTTATATTACAAATAAATAAAAATAAAACTACTATAAATTAGTTGATACCAATTTATAGTGATTTTTTAATAAGTCCTTTATTTATAATACTTTTCAAAGATTAACATCTTGCATGTTTTATTAAAATATTATTAAAAATTGATATAAAATAGATGTAAAAATATAGTTTTGCTGTAATAAAATATTTAAAGAAAGGAAGTACATACATGGAAAGAGAGAAATTTTTATCTTCTATATATTTAATTATAAAAAATGAAAATGGAGAAGTTTTACTTCAGAGAAGACAAGGAACAAAATTGTGGCCAGGATATCTTGCATTACCTGCAGGACATATTGATGAAGGTGAAAATGCATATGAGGCAGCAATTAGAGAGGCAAGAGAAGAACTAGGAATAGAAATAACTATTAATGATATTGTAGATACTTTTGTAGTTAATAGAAAAAATAAATCTTTACCACCATATTATGATGTATATTTTGAAGTATCAAAATATTTAGGAGATATAAGAATAGCTGAACCAGAAAAGTGTTCTGAATTAGTGTGGTGTAATTCATCTAATTTACCAGATGATATGATAGATTTTGAGAAAGAAGCAATGGAAAATAATGTTAATGGCATAAAGTTTAGTGTTACTTATGCGGATAACGAAAAAAAGTTAGTAAAAGCAAATAATAATTAGATTTATTAAGATACTATGATTGATATATGGTGTGGAGATTATAATTAATACATGATACCTGGTATTGATGGTTAAACAATTAGAACAGGGGAAAATAATATGACAATTGAAGAAAAAATGTATAATGAAGTTAAAAATAGATGTGAACAACCTACAAATGCATATGGAATAGGAGCATGGGATCATCACATAAAAATAGTTTATGAACTTGCAAAAAAATATGCTAGTGAATATGGAGCTAATTTAGAAATAGTTGCAATAGCTGCTCTTCTTCATGATATTGCTAGTGTAACAGATGTAAGTTTTACTGAAGAGCATCATATTATAGGTGCAGATATAGCAGAACAACTTTTACTTGCTGAACGTTATCCTTCTTATAAAATAAAATTAATAAAAAAATGTATTTTAAATCATCGTGGAAGTAGGTTAGTTGATAAAACAACACCTGAAGAAATTTGCATAGCTGATTCTGATGCTATGGCACATTTTTACAGTATTCCATCACTTTTAAGTATGGTTTATAAAGAAAAAGGTTTATCTATTGATGATGGAAGTAAATTTGTTATGGATAAATTAGATAGAAGTTATAATAAAATGTCTGATAAGGGAAAAGTGTTAGTTAAAGTACAATATGAATCAGCAAAAAATATATTAAAATTTTAATAAACAAAAGTGAAAGATAGATTTTGCATGTTTTAAAATAAAATATGCTAAAACAGGTAAAAACTAGTGCATAGTTTAAATTATAAGTAGAAGCTAAACTAGCAAGAATAACTTGTAAGTTGGAGATGAAAAAGTAAATATGATATTGTATGTAACTAAGAAAACTAAAGAGAGATTGAATATTCCTATGATTGATGAATTAAGTGATACATCTAAAAATTATGCATCAATAATTTTAAATAATGAGGAAAACACAGAATTACTTAAATGGGGAATTAAAATTTTTTATATGGATAGACGAAAATGCTTACAAGCTGTCAATTTTGCTTCAAAATTAACTATATATTTATTCGACATTCATAATGATAATATTGAATATATTGGTGATGCAATAGCAAATTATATGTTTTATATATATGATAATGATGAAAAAATGATCAATTTATTGGAAAGATTATTTGATGAACATCCACTTTGTGTTTTTTCTAATTTAACTGATAAAACAACAATTTCAACTCTAAATTATAATGAACGTTGCTATGTTGAAACATATATATTTTATGATTACATTGAAAATAATACATTAAAAACAATAGAAATAAATAAAGATGTTAATTTTAATAATTTATTAACTGTTAAAATTAATGGTAAAAGAGAATATGTAGTTCCAGGTAAATACTTTAAAGAACTATTAACAAATTATTATAAAGAAAGTTGATCTTTAATGTATGAAAATAAAACTAATATAAACTGGTTGATAACAATTTAGTCAAGCCAAGTAAAAAAGAGGTAATAAAATGGAAAATATAATTATAAACGATTCTAATTTAAATAATAATGATATTCAAAAGTTTGGTAATAAAGTAAGAGCAGTTTTATTATCAGATAATAAAATATTAGTTTCACATTATGGTGGAGTTATTTTATTACCAGGTGGATCAATTGATAAAGGTGAAACAGCAAATGATGCAATTATTAGAGAATTGAAAGAAGAAACAGGAATTTTCTATGATGCAAATAGTTTAAAAGAATTATTACTTCTTGAATATTACCAATCAAATTATCCAACTCGAAGAGATGAGGTTATTAATAGATTAATAAGAACTAAATTTTACCTAGCACAATACAGAGGTATCGACTTAAAAAGCACTAATAGAACTGAAAATGAAATGAAAGATAATTTTCATTTAGATTTAATAGATTTAGATGAGTTTGCTTTATTGATAAATGAACCATCTGATAATCCAAGAAAAAAATATTTTGATAGAGAGAATCAAGAAGTAATAAAGATATTAAAAAAAGTTATAAAATAAGACAAAAGTGAAAGATAGATCTTGCATGTTTTAAATAAAAATATGCTAAAACAGGTGAAAAATAGTAAAAAATAAGTTATTTTAAGTAAGAATTGCTTAGGAATTGACATGCTGAGAACGTCTAGTTAAGTTCAATAAAAAAAGAGGTGAAAATATTTATGAAGAAATATCACTTTGATGAAATCGAAAATAAACATAAAGATATAATTAATATTGCAAAAAAATATATGCAAAGCATCAATGATTATGAACATAATATTAATCATATTAATGATGTTGTTTACTACACTAAAATGTTAATTGAAAGGCTAAATATAGAAATCAATGTAGATGTTTGTATCATTAGTTCTTATTGGCATGATGCTGGTCGAATAAAGGTAAACAATGGTCATGAAAAAGTGTCTGCAGAAATGTTAAAAGAAACGATGAAACAGTATAATTACGATAGTTCATTAATTGATAGTTGCTATAAAGCAATAGAAAATCATAAATGGAGTATGACACCTGAAACCACTGAAGGGTTAATAGTAAAAGATGCAGATAAATTAGCGTGGATTGGAAAAGGTAGATGGAAATCATGTATTAAAAATAATCAAAGATTGGATACTATAGTTGAATTGTTACCGAAATTAAGAAATGAGATATTATATTTTGATGAATCAAGAAAAATATATGATGACGATATTATAGAATTAATTAAACTATTATATAATTAATTAAAGAAGTTTATCCAAATGAATGATAATAAAACTAATATAAATTTGTTGATATTTATTTAGTCTAAGTTTTATTTAAACTTCTATAAAATATGGACTAAATTGATATTTTGAAATTACATATTTTGATGAATAATTACTAAAAAAAGGTAAAATCAACTAAAAAACAGCTAAAAATACCGTAGTATTTGATACTTGGTAGTGACAGTCTAAGATTTAACAAAAGAGGTGATAGTATGTATGGAACTATAGTTGGAGATTTAGCAGGTAGTATATATGAATATGATCAATTAAAAAAAGTTCATAGAGTACAAATGAATAATTTAATTGAAGATAATGCTTTCTACAGTGATGATACTATTTTAACTATTGCTACACTGGATGCGATACTTAATAACAAAGATTATGATTATTATTTACGAAAATACATACAAGAATATAGTGAGTATAAACCTGATTTTAATCCGTATTTTAAATCATCATTTTCACCTAACTTGGTAAAATGGAGCCAATCAAATATAATTGGTACTAGTCATGGTAATGGAGCTATGATGAGAATATCTCCTGTAGGATACATGTTTGATAATGAAAAAGAAGTCATAGAAAATGCAAGGCTTGCAACTATACCTTCTCACAACTCAAAAGAAGCAATTGACTCTGCTACTATGGTGGCATTAATAATATATTATTCTAGAAAAGGCTATACAAAAGATGAAATATATAAAATGATGAATATTGATATTAAATATATTCCATTTACTAAATTTAATACGACATGTGAAGAAACTATAGGAAATTGTTTATATGCATTATATAATTCAAATAGTTTTGAGGATGCTATTAGAAAAACCTTATTGATGGGTGGAGATACAGATACAAACTGTGCCATAGTTGGAAGTATGGCCGAGGCAATACACGGAATTGATAGTGAATTAATTGAACAAGTTAATAAAAAAATACCTGAAAATTTTGTTAAAATATTAAGTAGAACAAGGAGATGACTCTTATGAATGAAAATAAAACTAATATAAACTGGTATCCTGGCCACATGGCTAAAACAAAAAGATTAATAAGAGAAAACTATAACTTAATAGATATAGTATATGAAGTAATAGATGCTAGAATTCCATATTCATCTAAAATAAAAGATATCTATGATGTAATAGTAAATAAACCTAAATTAATAATAATGACTAAAAAAGATCTATGTGACATAAATGTTACAAAGACTTGGATTAAATATTATGAAAACCTAGGTTCTAAAGTAGTACTTGCCGATTTAAATAATCCTGACGACATTAAAAAGATTATAGAAGAAACTATTGAATTAACTAAAAAGATGCAAGATAAAAGAGAATCTAAAGGCTTAAAAGAAAAAGAAATAAGAGCTTTAGTAGTAGGTATCCCTAACGTTGGTAAGTCTACTTTAATAAATAGACTATGTGGAAGAAAAGCTGCTCAAACAGGTAATAACCCTGGTGTAACTAAAAACATTACTTGGCTAAATACAGGAAGAGGTATCTTACTAATGGATACTCCAGGTATTCTATGGCCTAAGATAAAAGAACAAGATGTAGCTTATAACCTAGCATCTTTCCAAGCTATTAAAGAAGAGATAATCCCAGAAGGTGAAGTAGCTGTATATATTCTTACTATGTTATCTAAATACTATAAAGATATATTATTTGATAGATTCGGTCTAAAAGAATTTAAGGAAGATGAAGTAGTAGAAGGCTATGAAGTAATAGCTAAAAAAATAGGAGCTATGCAAAGAGGAGAACCAGACTACACTAGAATCTCAAAAAGAATACTAAATGATATTAGAAATGAATATATAAAAGGTATTACTTTTGATAGAAACTTAGATCATAGGAACTAACATGGAAAAAGAAAAAATAGATTTACTAAAATATGAAAAAGAACTATATGATAAAGGTTATACTTTAATATGTGGTACAGATGAAGCTGGAAGAGGCCCTCTAGTAGGTCCTGTAGTAGCAGGTGCATGTATATTGCCTATTAACTATACTCTAGAAGGTTTAAACGATTCAAAAAAACTTACTGAAAAGAAAAGAGAAGAACTATATCCAATAATAATAAAAGATGCTATAGCTTATGGAGTAGGTATTGTGTCTCCAAAAAGAATAGATGAAATAAATATCTATGAAGCATCAAGAGAAGCTATGAAACTAGCTATAGAAAACATGACTACTAAACCAGACTATGTAATAACAGATGCAATGCCTATGCCTGACTACAAGTATCCAGTAACCCCAATAATAAAAGGAGATGCTAAATCTATTACTATAGCAGCCGCATCAGTTATTGCTAAAGTTACAAGAGATCATATCATGTATGAATATGATAAATTACATCCTGAGTACGAAATAAAGAGTCATAAAGGATATCCAACAAAAAAACACTTAGAACTACTAGAAAAGTATGGTCCAACCAAGGACTATAGATTTACATATAAACCTGTAATGAAAGTAGCAAATAAAATAAATAATAAATAATAGCAAAATAAACCTTGCTATTTTTTTATCTCTTTGTTATTTTAATCGCGAAGAGATTTTATTCTCTTAAAAAATATACTTGATAAGTTTTAAAAAAATATGTATAGTTCATTTAGCTTTACGAAAGAGGAGATATAATGACTAAATTAATGATCGTGGAGTCGCCACATAAAAGTATAACTATAAAAGGCTTTCTAGATAATGACTTTAAAGTACTAGCAAGCCAAGGACATATAAGAGACCTAGCAACTACAGGTAAGTTTGGTCTTGGAGTAGATGTAGAAAGTGATTTTACCCCATCATATATAAATATGAAAGGCAAATCTAAAATAATAACTACTCTTAAAAAAGAAGTTAAAGAAGCAGATCATATCTATCTAGCATCCGACCCAGACCGTGAAGGAGAAGCTATCGCATGGCACTTAAAAGATGCACTAAATATTCCTGAAAATAAATACTCAAGAGTAACTTTTAACGAGATTACAAAAGAAGTAGTAAAAGAAGGATTAGCTAACGAAAGAAAAATAGATATGGATCTAGTAGACTCTCAAGAAACTAGACGTATCTTAGATAGAATCATAGGTTTTAGATTATCTAAACTTATGATGGCTAAAGTAGCAGGTGCAAAATCAGCGGGCCGTGTTCAATCTGTAGCACTATTATTAATAGTTGAAAAAGAAAGAAGAATCTTAGCATTCATTCCAAAAGAGTATTGGGAAATAGTTGCTAAATTCGATGGCTTTGACGCAAAACTAGAAAAATATAATAATAAAAAAATAGAAATAAATACTAAAGAAGAAGCAGATAATATAGTTAACTCTCTAGATGAAAACTATCTAATTAAATCAGTAGATAAAAAACTAGCTAAACATCAATCTAAACCAGTATTTAAAACTACAACAATGCAACAATTAGCATCATCTAAATTAAACTTCTCATCATCTAAAACTATGCAAATAGCTCAAAGATTATATGAAGGTATTAATATAGGTAAAGATACAGTAGGTTTAATTACATACATGAGAACTGATGCAGAACGTGTATCTAAAGAGTTTATAAATGAAACTTATAAATATATAGAAGATAACTATGGTAAGGATTACTTAGGACAAGTAAAAATTCCTAAGACTAACCAAAATGCTCAAGATGCTCACGAAGGTATTAGACCAACATCTATCATGCGTACTCCAGATAGCATAAAAGGATACTTATCAGATGATGAATATAAACTATATTCTATGATTTACTATAGAGCACTATCTTCTCTAATGGCTCCACAAGTAGTAGAACAAACTCAAGTATCACTTCTAAATAACAACTATGAATTTAAAGCAAATGGTTCAGTATTAAAATTTGATGGTTACTTAAAAGTATATTCTAAGTATGAAGATCAAACAGATACAGTACTACCAAATACCTTAAAAGAAAATGAAACTATTAAATCTAATGAAGTAGAAAGTACTAAACATGCTACTAAACCAGAAGGAAGATACACAGAAGCTTCTCTAATTAAAGAACTAGAGTCCCTTGGCATTGGTAGACCTTCTACATACGCCACTATCATTAAAACTCTAAAAGATAGAGATTACGTTAAAATTGAGAAAAAATCATTTATCCCAACTGAAATTGGTATAAAAGAAATTGATAAATTACTAAGTGAGTTTGGCACTTCTAATCACTCATTTAAAAATATAATAAATGTTAAATATACAGCTAACATGGAAGATGAACTAGATAAAATAAGTGAAGGTAAACTAAATAAAGTAGAAGTATTAAAAGACTTCTATAACGAATTTGAACCATTAGTAGAAGAAGCTTTTAAAGAAATGAAGGGCGAAGAAGTAGTTAAAACGGATACTCAATGCCCTAAGTGTAATAAACATAATCTAGTAATAAGAAACGGTAAGAATGGTAAGTTCTTTGCATGTGAAGGTTATCCAGACTGTGACTATACTAAGTCATTAGAAGAACCTAAAACAATTACTACTAAAGATGAAAATGGAGAAGACATTGAAGAAACATGCCCAAACTGTGGTTCAGCTCTAGTAGAAAAAAGAAGTAGATATGGTAAATTTATCGCATGTTCTAATTACCCTGAATGTAAATACATTAAAGGTAATGAAAAGAAAGATAAAGAACCACCAAAAGAAATCATGGACTGTCCAGTATGTAAGAAGGGAAAAATTGTAGAAAGAAAAGCTACTCGTGGTAAAAATAAGGGTAACACTTTCTATGGTTGTACCGCTTATCCTAGATGTAAGGCAGTATTTGACTCAATACCTAGCACTAAGCCATGTCCAAAGTGTGAAAGCATAATGGTTATAAAAAATGAAAAAAGAGTTTGTACAAGTTGTAAATATGAGGAAGATAACATCTAACTTCCTCTAATTTACAAGCTTTTTTACTTGTACAATTATATTCTATGTGCTAAAATACACATAGTCTTTTAAGTGAGGAGGGAAATCTATGGCTAAAAACGAAAGCAGAGTTATTGTAGGCTTAAAGTGTACTAAATGTGGTTACATGATTAGACCAACTACTAAGAATAAGAAAAACACAACTGACAAATTAGAACTTAACAAATATTGTCCTAAATGCCGTGAAACAGTAACTTTTAAAGAATCAAAATTAAAGTAGGAAAGTAGGTTAATAAATTATGATTAATGCAAATGATATTAAAATTGGTATGACAATTATAATGGACGGTAACCTATGCCAAATCGTTGATTTTCAACACGTTAAACCTGGTAAAGGATCTCCATTCTTAAGAATGAAATTAAAGAACTTAAGAACTGGTGCAATCAACGAAAACTCTTACAACACAAACATTAAGATTGAAAGAGCCCAGATTAACCACAACCCTATGCAATTCTTATACCAAGACGGTAATAACTTCGTTTTCATGAATACTGAAACTTATGATCAAGTTGAAGTACCAAGTGAAAAACTAGGTGATAATAAAAAATTCTTAAAAGAAGGATTAGAAATCCAAATAGATTATTATGAAGGTGAATTAATTGGTATAACTCTACCAGAAAAAGTAGAAGTAACAGTAACTGAAACTGAACCAGCTGTTAAAGGTAACACTACTAATAACGCTATGAAAGATGCAGTAATTGAAACTGGTTATACAATTAAAGTTCCTCTATTCATTAACCAAGGTGAAGTAGTAGTTATTTCTACTTCAGATGGTAAATATTCAGGAAGAGCTTAATTAGTAATCTGAAAGCTTAAAAAAGTGTAATTATTAAGTAAATAGTAAAGTTAATAACTTTACTTTTTTTATTACTTTTTATATGATTATAATAACAAGTGGGTATATGTGGAAGAAAGTGGGGGACACATTATGTTCATGGGTGAATTTCATCATAACCTAGATGATAAAAGTAGATTAGTAATACCAAACACTCTAAGAACTAACTTAGGAAATAATTTTATTATTACCATGGGCTTAGAAAAGTGCTTATATATCTATCCAAATAATGAATTTGATAAATTAAAAGATAAACTAACTAATCTACCATTTTATAAAAACAACTCTCGTGTTATAACTCGTTTTGTATTTTCTCGTGCCACTTGTGAGTCTCTAGATAGCCAAGGTAGAATCGTAATCCCTAAATCTTTACAAAACTATGCTAATTTAGAAAAAGAATGTATAATACTTGGAGTTAACGAAAGAATAGAAATTTGGCAAAAAGATTTATATGAATCATATCTAGAAGAAAATATAGATAAGATATCAGAAATAGCTGAAGATCTATATACAGGTGATAATACATGAAACACTACACAGTAATGAAATCTGAATCTATTGATAACTTAAATATCAAAGAGAATGGAATATATGTAGATGCTACTCTAGGATATGCAGGAGACTCAAAAGAAATATTAAAAAGACTAAACAAAGGTTTTCTATATTCTTTTGATAAAGACGAAGATGCTATTAACTATAGTACTAAAGAACTTAAAAACATCTCTAATAACTTTGAAATAATCCATTCAGGTTTTAAAAATCTAAAAGAAGAATTAGAAAAAAGAGGTATTACTAAAATAGATGGTATCTTATATGACTTAGGCTTATCTTCACCAGAAATAGATGAAGAAAGAGGTTTCTCATTCATGAGAGATGAAACTCTAGATATGAGAATGGATAGATCTAATCCAAAAGATGCTAAAAAAGTAGTAAATACCTATAAAGAAGAAGACTTAAGAAGTATTCTCTTTAAATACGGAGAAGAAAAACTATCTGGCCGTATAGCAAAAGAAATAGTAAATTATAGAAAATCAAAAGAAATAACTACAACTCTAGAACTAGTAGAAATAATAAAAAAAGCCACTGGAGCTAATTACTTTTATAAACAACACCCAGAAAGACAAGTATTCCAAGCAATTAGAATAGAAGTAAATAATGAACTAGAAGAAATAGAAACAAGCGTTAAAGACGCTATAAACATGTTAAATAAAGGTGGAAGAATAGTAGTGATATCATTCCACTCTCTAGAAGATAAAATAATTAAAAAAATATTTAGAAAGTATTCTACTATAGACCCTTTAGTAAAAGGTCTACCAATAATACCAGATGAATATAAACCACTACTAAAAGAAGTAACACATAAACCATTATACCCAAAAGATACTGAACTAATAGAAAACTCTAGAAGTAAAAGTGCAAAAATGAGAATAGCAGAAAGGATATAGTATATGAAAAGTAGACATAAGAATAAAGATAAAACTATTATACTTAAAGTAATCATGTATATTTCTATACCATTATTATGTCTATCAGTAGTATTAACATCCTCTCTAGTATCAGAATCTAATATCTCACTAGAGCAATTAAAAAGTAAAATAAAAACTCAAGAAGGTATAAATGAATCTTTATCTATGCAAGTAGATGAACTAGCAAGCTTAGATAAAGTAGAAGAAATAGCTACTCAAAAAGGAATGACATATAATAACAATAATATAAAGAATATTAAAGAAAATAACTAAGGAGAATTAAAATGAGAAAGGCAAAAAAGATAATACGTTATATTAATCTAAATATGAAGTTAACAAGTATTATCGTTGGCTTTCTCTTTTTAATTATCTTAGCTAAAATGGGTTATGTATCTCTAGCTACAGAAGTAGATGGTATAAACTTAACTAAAATGGCAGAAAACCATTACTTTTTAAAAGAAACCTTATATGCACAAAGAGGTGTAATATACGATATAAATGGTAAACCTCTAGCTAAGAACGCTAACTCATATAAACTTATCGCATACTTATCTGAATCAAGAACTACAGACCCTGAAAACCCAAAACATGTAGTAGATAAAGATATGACTACAGAAAAACTATGTAACATCCTATCTGATGAACTAACTCGCCCTAAATGCATTGAACAAGTAGGCAGATTATTAAAACAAGAAGGCCTATACCAAACAGAATTATCTACATGGGGATACATGAATGAAGATGAAAAACAAAAAGTAATGTCTCTAGACTTACCAGGTATAGACTATATTGAACTAGAAAAGAAACGCCAATACATAAATTCTTCATGGGCCTCATATATCCTAGGTTATGCAAGAAGTAACGATGATGGTGAAATTGAAGGTGAAATGGGAATAGAAGCATACTTCAATGATGAACTAAAAGGTAAAAATGGTTACACTGAATATCAAACAGATGCAGTAGGTTATAAACTACCTACAAATGAAGAATTTGGAGAAGAAGCAATTCCAGGAGAAGATATCTATTTAACAATAGACTCTGAAGTACAAAATATCTTAGAAAATGCAGTAACTTCATTTACTAAAGGTAAGACTCAACAATGGACTTTATTTGCTGTCATGGACGCTAAAAATGGTAATATCTTAGGTTCTGCAACAAATCCTAACTTTAACCCAAATACCCTAGATGGCCTAACAAGTTACTTAAATCCATTAACAAGCTATACATACGAACCAGGTTCTACTATGAAAACATTTAACTGGTTAGCGGCAATGGAAAATAATATTTATAAAGGTGATGAAAAGTATCTATCAGGTACTCTAAATCTAAGTGATGGAACAGTAATTAAAGACTTTAATAACGTTGGTTGGGGTGAAATCACTTACGATAAAGGTTTTGCATACTCATCTAACGTTGCAGCATCTAACTTAGCTTTAAAACTAGGTGTAGGTAAACTTATGGATTTCTATGAAGCTTGTGGCTTTGGTAAGAAAACTGGTATTACACTTCCAGGTGAACTACAAGGAACACTAGATGTTGTATATGAGTCAGAACTTGCAAATGCTTCATTTGGTCAAGGTATCTTAGTTACTCCAATACAATTAATGCAAGCACTAACTTTAGTTGCTAATGACGGAGTAATAATAAAACCTAACATAGTATCTAAGATAGTAGATTCTAAAGGTAATGTTACATATGAAGCTAAAAGAAGCGAACTAGGTAGCGTAGTATCTAAAGAAAATGCAGCAAAGATTAGAAAACTAATGCATGATGTAGTATATGATTCATTTGACTATGACTTACTATATGCTCCATCTAATGTAGAAATAGCAGGTAAAACAGGTACTGCTCAAATTGCATCAGAGAAAGGTGGATACCTAACAGGTAATTATGATTACATTAAATCATTCTTAGGTTTCTTCCCATACGATAATCCTAAGTATATATTCTACTTTGCAACTAAACAATATGTTGGTGATGGTGCATCTATCTCAACTACTATAGCAGGTGCAATAAAAGACATTGCAAATGCTTTAAATGCCACTAAAGGTGAATCTGATGTAGATGTATCAAAGATAATTGAACTTGTTGAATATGCAGGAAAAGAAGTAGATACAGTAAGAGATGAATTACAAAAGAAAGGTCTTACTCCAATAATACTTGGAGGAGGAAAATATGTTACTGAAGAGTATCCAAAGAAAGGTACTAAAGTAATAACATCATCTAAAGTATTCCTACTTACTAATGACACTAACTATATCATGCCAGATGTAGTAGGTTGGTCTACAAATGAAATAATAAGATTATGTAATATATTAAATATAAAATACACATTAAAAGGATATGGAAAAGTAAAACAAACAAACTTTGCTACTAATGAAAAAATAGATTTAACAAAGACTATGGAAATAGTTTTAGAATGAGGTAATATATGAAGAAGAAATATCTAGTAATAATAACAACTCTAACTCTTGTAATAAGCATTCTAGTGTCTTTCTTAATCAAATATATGATATTTGATGAATCACTAGATACTTCTTCTCAAGTCTTAGTTGAAGAAGGATTATCCATATCTTTTACAGATGGTAAAAGAGTAAAATCAAAAGAGGAAACTAAAATAGTAACTTTCTCAGTTACAAATAATACTGCTAATAATTTATACTATCACTTCCTAATAAAAAAGATAAAAGGAGATAGTGATCTAACATATAAAATAGAATCAGATCCAAAAGAAATAGTTAATAAAGAAAACAGCTTTGAAACTATAACAATCTTACAAAAGAAGAGAATACCATCTAACACTACACATAGATTTACTATAACTATAAATAATCCTAATAAAAAAGACTATGAAGTAACTCTAGATGTAGCTAAAGATGAAGTAGATAATTCCTTTAAAGATATAATAGTAAGAAATAATAATGTCCTAGATAAATTAGGAAATAATAAAGAAGGCTTAATTAGTCTAGGAGATACATATTACTTTAAAGGAAATGTAGAAAATAACTATGTAAGTATTAATAATCTAATATTTAGAATATTAAGAGTAAATGAAGATGGAACAACAACTATAGTATTAAATGACATAGGCTTAACTTCAGAAATAAAAGAAGCAAATATTAATGATGATGACACTATAATTCTTACACCAGACTTCCTATCTACTAAAGCTTATCAAAACTTAGAAAACTGGTATAAAGATAATCTAAATAAATATAACGATTATATAGCTCAAGTAAAATATTGCTTTGATAACTCAGTGATAAAACAAGATGGAAGAATAGTATTAAACTCTATAAATAGATATAACTCTCATGAAGGCTCTCTAACATGCCAAGGAGAATTATCATCATCTAAAATATCTACATTAACTTTAGATGATGAATTACTATCAAGAAATAACAATGATTCATTTCTAAATCTAGATAATAAAACATACTTTCTTATGACACCATCATCTAAACAAGGTGATGTATATAGCTATTTCTATAAAGAAAATAATGAATTAAAACAAGACAAAGTAGAAAGTGATAAATTAGGTATTAGACCTGTAATAAGCTTAACTAAAAAAACAAAAGTAACTGGTACAGGAACTATAGATAATCCATACAAAATAGATGTAAAATAATTTACATCTATTTTATTTTATTTTACTATTAATATACACATAGCTTTACAAATAGTATTTCCTATAATAATAACTATAGTATAATTAATAATAGGTGATAACATGAATAATATTATAAACGACATATCAAATGTATTAAGTAATTTAAGCTTACCAGATTATATTTTAATTGGAGCAATAATTGTATTAATAATATTAGTAATAGCTTTAATATATGTACTTAAAAATGACACTATTGAAGATGATACAGAATCATTTGAAGAACACTATAGCCCTATTAAAGAAGATGTAAAAGAAAATATAAATGTAATAGAAGAAGTAGAACAAAGTGATTCAAATGATCTAAATAACATAGTTAAATCAATTGAAGAGACTAATCCTCCAAGAATAGATATGACTATGTATGAACAAGAACAAGAAAACACAGCTATTATTTCATATGAAGAATTATTAAAAAGAATGAATGAAGGTTCTATTGTTGAAAAAGAAGAAATGCTAGACAATACTATATCTATTAAGAAACTTAACTTTGACAATACTATAGAAGAAACAGGAACAAATACATTTGCTAATGACTTAAAAGAAATTAAAAACAATATAGTAGAAGAAGTATCTGAAAATAGCTTCCTATTTGAATATGAAGAACAAGAAAAATTCTTAAAAGCTTTAAAAGAATTAGATAAATCTTTAAAAGAAGAACAATAAGCATACTAAAAGTATGCTTATTTTTATTATTTTAATGTTATACTTAATAGGGTGGTTTGAATGATAACCAAAGATAGAGAATCTAATTTTGAATTATTAAGAATATTTGCTATGATCCTAATAATAATTCATCATATAACAGTTCATGTATTATATAAACAAATGCAACCTGGATATTTATATGGCCCAGGAGAACTATTTAATAACTTAGCTTATTATAAAAAACTAACATTTGTAGATTTTGGCTTTCAAGTAGGAAAAATAGGAAATGCATTATTTCTACTATTATCTGGCTATTTCCTATGCAATAAAAAAGAGATAAACATTAGTAAAACAATAAAGAAATTACTATCCCAGGTGTTATTTATAACACTTGCTCTAGTTATATTTGGCTTAGTATTACAGTTCTTCATAAGAGATATACCCACATTACCAACTTTACAATTCTATAATGATGAATGGTGGTTTATAGGTTACTATATAATTGTAATAATAGCATCTTCCATAATTCTAAAAAAATATAAATTGAGTAAAAAACAATATGAAACAATACTATTTATATTACTTGCGTTATCATCCTTACATTTTATAAGAATGACTAAAGATCTATTGTCATCTAATATATCTATATGCATAATAGGCGTCTTTTACTATTTACTAGGAGGATATATTAAAAAATATAATCCATTTAAAAATATTAGTAATACTAAATTATTTATATCACTTCTAGTAATATTTGGATTAAGTGCTCTATCATATAGAAATTTTGCTTTAGCTAATATTAATGCTTCAATTCTAAATAAAACTACAACATACTATCAGAAATTTATTACTTATAACGAATACAATATAACAATAATAATTACAGCAATAATTATATTTGAATTATTTAAAAGACTTAAAATAAAAAACAATAAAATAATAAATAATATATCTAAAGTAACATTTATGACATACCTAATCCATGATAACACATGGAGTAGAACACTTATGAATAAAGTAAATCTTATTTACTATTTACATAATAATACATTACAGTTTGTAATTAGGTGTTTTGCCCTTATATTATCTATATTTATAGCTTCATTAATACTATATAAAATATATGAATTTATTATTAACTTTACAAAAAAATCACAAAAAATATAATTTTATAAAACTCATATATTGAAATAAAAAAAATAGGGTGCTATAATAAAATCACTTAATAGAGGTAGAGGGTAAGAAATATTAGGTAACGATATAAATTATTGTTTAGTTTAAAGACTAAATAGTTAAAAATGTTAATAATCAATACTTATCCATATGTGCTGGTGGTTTCCACTCGTGTGTATTAAGCATTATAGCGATGTTTTTAATAATCCGCTTTGAAATCTTATCTATCAGTTTATCAAGCTATTAAGTAGAATACGTATTCGTGGCGACTTGATAACAGGCTTTAAGAAGAAGAGTCAGTTCAACTTTTAGTCTTTAGCCCACAGAGAACCAATAAGGAATGACACCTTGTTGGTTTTTTCTTTGTTTTATTTTATAATTAACTTGGTGATTACATGAAAACAAAACTTAATGAATTATTAGAAAGTAATGATGAAATATATGCATTTGATGTAGATGGAGTATTAATACCAATCGAATACGGAGAATATAATCATTACATGTTAAATGATAAAGAATGGGAAGAAGCTATTAAAAGTGATGATTTATATGAAAACCAAAGAGAATCTATAACTATAAAAAATTTTATTAGTACTAAAGATATTAACAATATATATGTAGTATCTAGAGTATGTAATGAATATGAAGCTGCTTCTAAAATTAAATACTTAGAAAAACACTTTAATATAAAAAAAGAAAACATGTACTTTGTAAAAAATGATGAAGATAAACTAGATGCCTTAAGAACTATTAAGAAATTAAGAAATATAGAAGATGAAAGAAAGATAGCTATGATAGATGATACAGTATCTGTATTAAATAACATCATGGATAATTCAAACTTTGCAACTATCCATGTAAGTAGCTTTTTAAAATAATGAAAAGAATAGTAGAAATAGTAGCCTCTATAGTACTAGTTATAACTATAGTTGGAGTATTAATATTTGGAATAGTAATGGCACCTAAGTTTATAAATAAAGATAATTCTTTAGTATGTATAACCTTAAATAATAGAAAACAATATATAATTACAAAAGACTATGAAGTATATACATCAGATTCATATAAACCAAATTATTTATTTGGTTTAAAAGATTCATCTGATGTAATCTATCTAGGTAAAATTGATGTAGCAGATTATGAAAAAGTATTAAATGAATTAAAAGAAAACATAGATAAAGAAGGCAATAACGATATTATAATTAACCACAAGGGAAGAATAGTAGCTTCTATGAATAAGAATCCTTATGAAATAATATCTAAGTATATAAAAAAAGATTAACTATAAGTTAATCTTTTTTAGTTATCACCTAAAACATAATACTCATAATATTCATCAAATGTAATATTTTCTTCATGAATAGTAGTTGCTGCTTTAACTCCTACATATCTCCAATGCCAAGACTCAGCAGAGTAACCAGTTAAATATGTCTTTCCTTCAGGGTATCTTTCAATAAAACCATATTTATACGCATTTTCTTTTAACCATTTATAAGTTTCACTAACACTAAATTCATCAGCATAAGCTTCTTCTTTACTAGTCATATCTATAACTAAACCACTTTGATGTTCAGAATGTCCTGGTCTTGCAGCAGTTTGGTCAGCTTTTCTTTCTCCATAACTTGTTTTACGATAGTTATATATTTCTTCTTGATCTTCGTAGTTACGATATGATGAAGTTACCATCAAGTGAAATCCGGCTTCACTAGCTTCTTCTGCCATTTCCATGAATTTATCATAAGCATAATCGATTAGTTCGTTATCTCCTTCACTACCATAAGAGTAGGATAGGGAAATACTTCTCATATTCTCTGGAACGTATGACTTATCCATAGTATAGAATTTATTTACTATCATAAGTTCTTTCTTAGATATATCTGTATCTAAATCATAAGTGTACCATTTGTTATTTGCATGTACATTACAAATAGCCACAACCTCACTTAATTCTTCACTATCATTATCTTTAATGTATTCTAGATAAGTATCTAGATTTCTAAATAAGAAATACTTTTGATTTACTAAATCAATTATATTATCAGTACTTTCAAGTTCTAATAACTTATCTTTCTTAGCATCATCATATTTACTATCTAAAAACTTTGCATCTTCAAGTGAATATCCCTTAGTAATAAGTTTATATTCATATGTTGCTTCATAGTCTTTTTGCCTCTTATATTCAATACCTTTCACTATACCAACTACTAAAAGTATAAGTAACACTATGACTACATAAGCACCTTTCTTAAGCCTTAGTTTCTTTCTTTTTCTATACGCCAACTTTTTTCACCCTTTCTTTAATATAATTGTAGCAAAAAAACTTGAATAGTTTAAGTACATGTTATATTATAAGAGTATATTTAAATAATAAGGTAGGAAATAAATATGAATAACATAGAAGATACATTAAGAATTTGTCCAAACTACACAAGAGTATTAAACTTCACTAACGTCGAGGCAGATCAAATTACTCTTAAGTTAATTCAAGTTTATAAAAGATTCATTGAAGAAAATAAAAATAAAGAACAATTAAAAGAATTAGACTATGTATTTGGAAGATATATAGATGATCAAGAATTTAGAAGAGAACTAAAGTATCAAATAACTAAAGTTAAGATTAGAAAATCTACTAAAGATATAATTAAATCTATAGTAGACTCTATATTACATATATTCCGTAACTATCTAGAAAACTCTACAAGAGCCGTTAGAATCGCTCGCTGGATTTAATATTGCATTAATATTTAGTATTTGCTATAATCTAAAAGCGAAGTGGAGGGAAATTCATGAAAGTTTATAAAAAATATCTTAAAGGTAAAGACGCTAATAAAAGAAAAGTATTTGCTTATGAACGTGGAGTTAAAGTAACTGTATTAAATAAGGCTTTTTTAGATAATAAGAAGAATAAGTAGTAGTTTTAACTACTTTTTTTATTTATATAAATATAAGGTGGGTTAATATGCAAAGTATTAAAGCAGGTTATTTATTTAAGAAAATAAAACTAAATCATAATAATAAAGAAATAGAAGTAATCGAGTACTTAGACTACGTAGTAGCAATTAAATACTGTAACAGAGATAATAATATTCTTTATAATATTATAAATGGTAAGTATAAAGATACATATGCAACTAATGTTTCTAAAGATGATCTAGAACTAGAATATATACTAAAAGAAGATGATCTAGATCAAGCTATAAGAGAAAATGACAACCGTGTAGATTTCTCTGAAATAAGAGCTAATAGAATAAATAATCCAAGGTATTATATAAGAGAAAATGGACGTATAAATTTACTAAAAGATAAAGAAATAATTAGTTTACTAGAATACTCTAATAAAGACTATGATGAAAAAGAATTAAACATAACAAGTGATATATCTAAAATGTATAATGAAATAAGAAAAACAATTATCTCTCAAGATGAACAAATCATGGAAATACTAACAACCCTTTATAAAAACCAAACTGTAGTAAAGTCTAACCTAGATAAAGATTTAATAGCTAAACTAAAAGAAAACATACTTATATATGGAGAAACAGGAACTGGTAAAACAGAAATCTTAAAAAGAATATCAAGTATATATAACATACCTATAGTAATAGAAGACGCTACAATGTTATCTGAAACAGGATATCAAGGAAGAAAGATAACTGATGTATTAGAAGACTTATATAACGCTTCTAATAATAATAGAGAACTAGCAGAAAAATCTATTCTAGTAATAGATGAATTTGATAAACTAGCAGAAAAAGATAATGAATCTCATGTATCTAGAATAGGTGTACAACGTTCTCTATTAAAACTATTAGATGGTTCAGTATTTTATTTTAATAATAAAGTATTTGATACATCTAAACTAACTATAGTAGCAATAGGAGCTTTTACAGATATCAAAGATAATTATAAAAATATTACTACTGATGATTTAATTAAGTATGGTATTATTCGTGAATTGGTAGCAAGATTTTCTAAAACAATAGCTATGAATAAACTAACTAAAGAAGATATTATTAAGATTATAAAAGAATCTAATTTCTCTCCAATAAATACATATAAAGAACTATTTAAATTACTAAATGTAGAATTTAACTATACTGATGAATACATAGACTACATAGCAGATATAGCATCAAATAAAAATACAGGAGCAAGAAGTATTAAAACAATATTTGACAACTCTATCAGTAGTGCTCTATTTAGAATATTCCAAGGGGAATATGAAAGTATAACTCTAGATAAACCAAATACAAATGAAAAAGCATATACTTTAGTAAAGAAAAAATAAACATGCTATAATTAAGTCATAAAGGAAGATTGAGATGTTAAGTGATTCTAATTATAAATTCGTATATAAGGGAAATAACTATTATAGGATTAAATTATGATGGATTGTCTATTAGATGATTATTTATTACTATATTTAAAGAAAAAAGATAAAAAATATTTATCTAGTGCTATATTAAAAATAGTTAACTGTGGAATTGATGAAAAAACAGCAGTTGAACTAATTAATTTAGAATTAGATATTATTAAATTTAGAAAAGATATTAGCTTCCCTATAATCAAAAATTATTTTTGGCTAGATAAAATTGATTTATTTAAAAAAAATGAAAATGGTCATGTCTTTAAAAAAGATATTAATGACTATGTGATGTTAAGATATGATACAGATAAATCTAAAATATCTAATTATACATTAACATTAAGCGAATTATGTGCTGTTTATGATGAAGCATGGATAATATGCAACAAGTTTAAAAATCAAGTTCCGAAAAACATGTTCAATGAATGCTATAATATTTCTAAATACGAAAGTATGAAGTCATGGGTTATTAGAGAATTTAAAACAAGAATTGAAGAAGTATACAGAACAACTAATAACATAAAAGAAGATTATGATCACCTTATATTAGGAAAACAAATTGATAATTTGTATAAAGAAGAACTAAAAACATTATTATCTCAAAGAGACTATTACAAATTTATTAAATAATTGTTAAAAAAGGCAAGCTCTATTAGCTTGCTTTTGTTTATTTCTTAAGTTTCTTTCTTTTAACTCTTTCAATTGAAAAACCACTTGGAAAATTCATTCTTATATGTCCTTGCTTAAACCAAAGTATATCTCTTAAAGAATAAAATTTAAACTCTAATAAATTACATTTAATAACCATACAATAGTTATTAGCTTTATCTTCATTGCTCATATCATTATATGAATGAGCAATTTCTTCATGTTCTTTTCTAACAACTTTGGTAAGTTCATATATCTCACTATCAGTTAGATCTTTGACATCATTATAATCTACTATCCAGTCTAAGCTTCTAAAGAATTCTATTTCACTTTCTTCATCAAACTTAACAAAGTCATATCTATTTCTATCATTAATAAAAGTACAAGAATTACTAAATGCCTTACTAAATATAGAAGCAGGAATAGAATAGCTAGTAGTATTTAAAAATCCTAAATCATTTTTTTGTACATAACATGCACTATCTGTAATAATCTTCATGTAAAAACTCCTTTTCTTGTACGTTAATATAACATTAATAAAATAAAAAAACTAGGTTAAAACCTAGTAATTATCTAATTGGTAGCGAGAGAGGGATTCGGACCCCCGACACCGCGGGTATGAACCGCGTGCTCTAGCCAACTGAGCTATCTCGCCATAAGAACAAAATTATTGTAGCAAATATGTAAATATGTTTCAAGTACTTTTCTTGTTTTAATCACTAAATATTATAATAATATTAGGATGTGATAAATTGAAAAAATACATAGAAATTATAATTATTATAATATTACTAATAACTAGTATAGTCTTTGGAACTCTATACTTAAGAAACAGATCTATAACTAACTATATAATAACTGAAGATGGAATAGCTAAAAGTGAAGAATCTATTTTAAATGAACAACTTATATTAAAATATCTATCTAAGAATCAAAACTTCCTAGAATTATCTTTTAACGAATCTACATCTAATACTTATACATATAACTATGAAGATGATAATTTAGAAGAAGAATCAAGAATGTTATTTGCATACCTTGCCACAAATAACGATAAAGCATCTATTGACTATAACTCACAAGGTCCATATCTAACTCTTTGCTATGATTCTTCTTATGTAGAAAGTGTATTTAAATACATATTTAATAAAGATATAAAAGTAAATAATCTAGTCTCTAAATCATTCTATAAATTTGATATAAGAGATAACAAAGTATGTATATCTTCACCAGATGGTCTAGGTATGTATAACGTTATCCTATATAAAATAAAAAAATCAAATGATCATACATTTGAAATATACTTAGCTAACATAGATAAAGACTATGAAAATCTCTACTCTAAATATAGTAATTACACTAAAACTATAACTAAAGAAGAAATAATAAAATCTAACCTAGATGTAGCAAGAATTACTCTAAAACTAAAGAATAATAAATATATAATATCTAAATATGAAAATAATATAGAAGATTATTAAAATAATCTTCTATATTTGTTATAATGATATAGATAATAAGGGAGAGATAAAATGAAAAAGAAACTATTTATAATAATAACACTAGTAATAATAACAATAGCTTTACTAATAACACTAATAGTAATAAGACTAAATAACTTAGATACCTATAAAGTTACTGAAGGTGATAAAATAAACGAAACCTGTAAAAACCAATCAATATCTACAAGAGAAATAGATAAGACTCTTGCTAATACTAAATTAGGAGATTTAAATATCTATATACCAGCTAAAATGTATCTAGATGATCAAGGACTTGAAGATGAAAAACTATATACAAATGATGAATATGGACATACAAGTAATCCAATAGATGAAATATCTTTAAGAAAAACTGATTATAGTCTATTAGAAGATTTAGAAAAAATTGGAAGAGATAAAGGAATAGATGCTAAATCTATCTTAAACGAATATAAAATAGAAAATAATATAGATATTCTAAAAGCTTTAAAAGATTCTAATAATACCATATTTACACCAGTAAATAAAATGAAATTAAACTACTTAGTAAAAATGTATGCTATGGATATGTACTGTGAAGAAAACGATGAAGTAAAAGAAGCAGAAACTACATTAGTAATTAATAAGTCAAGTGATAAGTATTCATTATTCCACTATGAAATATCTGCTATAAAAGGAAATAAAGAATATCTAATAACTTTAGATGAAACTAAACTAGAAGAAAAATCACGTAAAATAGTATTAACTGAAGAAGAAATTAATAAAATAATTAGTAGTATTTATATAGATTAATATTGATTAATTAAATATAAAGTTTTATTATATTAACATAAATCGTTTTAAGAAGAAGACACGATTATATAAGTAACTTAAACAAAAGAGACTTTGTGGTTGGTGAAAACAAAGAAGCCTTATATAATTACTACTTCATCTAGAGGTGTAATAACACCCGGGGTAACTCGTTAACTAAATAAAGTAAACAAAAGGATGGTACCGTCTATATGACTCCTTATACCATCCTTTTTTTAATTCTTTTTAAAACATAGATTGGAGAGATAAAAATGATAAATATTAAAGAAGACAAAGAACTAATGCCATTAAACCACTCATGTGCTCACTTAATGGCTCAAGCTGTAAAACACCTATATCCTGAAGCTAAGTTCTGGGTAGGACCTGTAATTGACTCAGGATTCTACTATGACATGGACCTTGGAGAACATAAGATCACAGAAGAAGATCTTGAAAAGATTTCTAAGGAAATGAAAAAACTAGTTAAAGATGGTAAAAGAATTGTAAGAAGAGAACTTACAAGAGACGAAGCTCTAGATTTATTTAAAAATGATGAATATAAAATAGATCTAATTAATGATATGAGTGATGATACAGTTATTACTTGCTATTCACAAGGTGACTACACAGACCTATGTCGTGGTCCTCATGTAGACACAGTAAAAGAATGTAAGTATTTTAAATTACTAAAATTCTCTGGTTCATACTACAAAGGTGACTCATCACAAAAGCAATTACAAAGAATATATGGAGTATGTTTTAAAACTGAAGAAGATTTAAATGCATATTTACAAGAATTAGAAGAAGCTAAAGAAAGAGATCATAGAAAAATAGGTAAAGACTTAGATATCTATATGATGTCTGACTTAGTAGGTAAAGGATTACCAATGTACTTACCAAATGGTTACACTTTATATAGAACTTTACAAAACTATATTACAGATAAAGAAGTTAAATATGGATATAAACATGTACATACACCAGACTTAGGTAATGTAGAACTATATAAAACATCTGGACACTGGGATCACTATAAAGATGATATGTTCCCAGCAATGGAATTAGATAACGAATCATATGTATTAAGACCAATGAATTGCCCTCATCACATGGTTATATTCCAAAATAAGATGCACTCTTATAGAGACCTTCCAATTCGTATTGCTGAAATAGCAAATGACTTTAGATATGAAGCAGCAGGTGCTGTAAAAGGTCTTGAAAGAGCAAGATGCTTTACTCAAAACGATTCTCATATCTTTGCAAGAAAAGATCAAATAGCAGAAGAATTTAAAGGAGTATTGAAACTAGCTATAGAAGTATATAAAGACTTTGGTCTAGATATATTTAAATCTAGATTCAGATTATCTCTAAGAGATAAATTTGATAAGAATAATAAATACTTTGACGATGATGAAATGTGGGACAATGCTGAAAATAGTTTAAGACAAGTTTTAGATGAACTAGGTGTTGATTACTTTGAAGCTAAAGGTGAAGCTGCATTCTATGGACCTAAATTAGATATTTTAACAAAACCAGCAGTAGGTAATGAAGTAGCAATTACTACAATTCAATTAGACTTCTTATTACCAAGAAGATTTGATTTATCTTATATAGATGAAAATGGTGAAAAACAAACTCCAGTTGTTATCCACCGTGCTATCCTAGGTTCTCTAGATAGATTCATTGCATTTATCTTAGAAGAAACTAAAGGTAACTTACCAGTATGGTTATCACCTGTAGAAGTAGAAGTTATTCCAGTAGTAGCTAAGTATCAAAGTGAATATGCTAAATCTGTATGTGAAAAGCTAGTTAACTTAGGTTTTAGAGCTGAAGCTGATCTATCAGATGAAAAACTAGGTTATAAATTACGTAACTCAGTTATTAAAAAGATTCCAATTACTTTAATACTTGGTCAAAAAGAAATGGATGAAAACATGATTTCTTATAGACTTCGTGGTTCTGAAGATACTACTACAACTACATTTGATGAATTTGTGAAATACCTAAATGAAAGAATAGAAAAGAAAGACTAACACTAGTCTTTCTTTTACTATAATTAAACTATGATAACAGAAGAAGATATAAGAGTATTACTAAGTAATCTTTCTAAAACTAAATTTCGAGGTTCATTTCACTTAAATAATAAAATGAAAGAATACGCAAGAGAAAAAGGCTATAAAAAAATATATCAAGATGCCAAAGAAATAGTAATTAAAAACTTGTCTCCTGCAATAATTAAAAATGATGGTAAACAAACTACCATGCGTCAAACTCATCCTGTATTTGTTGCAATGCATGCCACAGGTACATGTTGTAGATCATGCCTGTATAAAATTCATAAGATTAAAAAGAATAAAGAATTAACTAATACAGAAATAAACTACATAGTAAGAGTAATAATGATTTATATAGAAAATGAGCTTAATATGCTATAATAAATTTGAAAGAAAGAAGGTTTTTATGAGAAAACTCAAATTCCTATTTAGAACACTTCTTAAAATGGACTTTAAAAACTTTTTTAGAATAGCTAAAAAAGTATCTAAAAAAGCTAAAAAACCAACTATATATATTTTAATAGATATGATGATATGTGGAATAAAATATCAAGCAGGATATATGGACTACCAAGAATTTGAATTCTACTTACTAAATAAGAATGAAAGAAAAACTTATCTAACAAGAGGAATAAACAATGTTATAGTAAGCAAATATAATAATAAAGACTATTGGCATATTCTAAACGATAAAATAGAATTTAATAATAAATTCAAAAAATACTTAAATAGAGACTACCTAGATCTAAGAAATACCTCTATAAATGATTTTAAATCATTTATAAAAAATAAAGATTATATAATAGCTAAAGAACTAGATAATTGTGGTGGTAAAGGTATATCTAAGATTAATCTAAAAGAATATAAAGATATAGATAAGTTATATAAAGAATTATTAAATAATAAACAATACTTAATAGAAGACTTAATAATTCAAAACAAAGAATTAAATAGATTATACCCTGACTCAATAAACTCACTTAGAATTATTACATTTAATGATGGTAAAGAAGTAAATATTTTACAAACAATTATAAGAATAGGTAATAACTCATTTGTAGATAACTTTTCATCAGGTGGGATGTATACTTTTGTAAGTGATGAAGGAGTGATTACTGTACCAGCAATAGATCAAAAGGATAACAAAATTTATAAACACCCTAAAACAAATACTGAAATAGTAGGATTTAAAATACCTAACTTTGATAAAGCAATAAAGTTAGTAAAAGAAGCATCTAAACTAATACCACAAATTAAATACATTGGTTGGGATGTAGCAATAGAAGAAGATAAAGTATCTTTAATAGAAGGAAATGAATATCCTGGAGTATTCCAAATTAAACCATCATTTTCTAAAGATAAAACTGGAATTCTACCAAGATATAATAAATATATTAAATAAGAGGTGTATATGTATAATAAAAAATTAGTAAAAGAATTCTTAATATTACTAGGAATACTAGATATCCTTACATGGGGAGTAGCAGCAATAATTAGTATAGTTAATCATGTAAATATAAATGATAATATATATGTTAAATTACTATACTTTATAGGTAGCTTTGCACCATTTGCATCAGCAATAATAACTTTAAAAAGAAATGGTAAAATAAAAGATTTTAAATCATTCTTTAAAAAATGTTTTAACTTTAAAGAAAGATTTATAGATTACTTCTTAGTATTAGAATTTGTATTTATTTATTATTTTATTGGTTATCTAACAGTAGGGTTTAGTGAAGGTGCACCTCTAATAGCATTAATTATAATTACACCATTAATGCTATTTGGAGGTGGAAGTGAAGAGTTTGGATTTAGACTTATCATGCAACATCAATTAGAAAAAAAATATAACTTTGTTATAGCAACTCTTATAACTGGCTTAGTTACAACAATTTGGCATCTACCTCTATTCTTTGTACTAGGTACAATAAACTCTAAAATGGATTTTGTCTGTCACTTACTAATGGTAATGTCACTTTCTTTTGCTCTAGCTACAGAAAGACGTGTATCAAGAAGTATGTTTACTTGTATACTGTTGCATTGTATCATTAACGCCTTATCAGTAATATTTGTCTTCCAATACACTTTAACAAGTTCACTAATTACATTTGTAGTAATCTCAGTATTATCAACACTTGTAATTGATTTAAATAAAAGATTAGAAAAGAAGGTATAAAGTAAAACTTTATACCTTTTTACATATATTAATAATTATATTTTATTTTTTATTAATTAGTATTATATAATTAAATAGAATGGAGGTTTAATATGTTAAGTAATAAAGAGTTAAATGAATTTTTTGAATGGTATTATCCTAAAACATATTTTGCAAAAGTAGATAATAGTGAAATTAAATTACCAAAGGAAATAGAAAAATCCACATTTAAAGATACATTTATGTTTGCATATAAATATTATTTAAATAATAGATTAACAGTAAACTCACTATTAACTTTAGAAAAAATAATAAATAGAAATGAAGATGGTTTTGTAGATCATGGACTAAGAAAAAAAGATCTAGATTCACCTATAAGACCAGTAGCTAAAATAAAAGATATTAAACCTAGACTAGCTTCACTACTTAAGGCATACCAAGGTTTTACTATATCAGATGATGATGCAAGAAACTCATATTTCATGGATACATTTTTAAGCATCTATCCATTCTCAGATGGTAATGCAAGAATAGCAACAATAATAGTAATGGTAGATTACTTAAAGAATAATAAAAAACCACCTATATTTGATTCTAGAAAAACATTTACAAGAATGATAGTAGCAAAGGACACCTTAGCGTTCCAAAACTACTTTGAACATCAAGTAGAATTAGCTAATAAGGAGTAAGTATGAAGTATGATTATTTAATAGTAGGTGCAGGCCTATTTGGTTCTACAGTAGCAAATTTATTAAATAAAAAAGGTAAGAAAGTATTAGTAATAGATAAAAGAAACCATATAGCAGGTAATATCTATACTAAAAATGAAAATAATATAGATATACATGTATATGGAGCTCATATATTTCATACATCTGATAAAGAAGTCTGGGATTATATTAATACATTCGGAGAGTTTAATAACTATATAAATACTCCAATAGCAAACTTTAAAGGTAGACTTTATAACATGCCATTTAATATGAATACCTTTACTAAACTATGGCATGACGTTATAACTCCAGATGACGCTAAAAGAAAGATTGAAGAAGAAAGATTAGAATTAAATGGTAAAGAGCCAGAAAACTTAGAAGAACAAGCAATATCTCTAGTAGGTAGAACTATCTATGAAACTCTAATTAAAGGTTACACAGAAAAACAATGGGGTAAGTCTTGCACTGAGCTTCCAAGTTTTATTATTAAAAGATTACCTGTAAGGTATACTTTTAATAATAATTACTTTAATGATAGATACCAAGGTATACCAGTTAATGGTTATACTAAACTAATAGAAAATATGTTAGAAGGTATAGAAGTAAGATTAAATGTAGATTATTTAAAAAATAAAACTATACTAGATAACCTAGCAAGTAAAGTAATCTATACAGGTATGATAGATGAATACTTTAATTATAAACTAGGTACTTTAGAATATCGTTCTCTAAGGTTTGATACTGAATACTTAAGCTATGTAGATAACTATCAAGGTAACGCAGTAATAAACTACACTGAAAGAGAAATACCTTACACAAGAATTATAGAACATAAACACTTTAATTATAAAGAAACTAAAGGAACATACATAACTAGAGAGTATCCAGTTACTTGGCAAAAAGGTATGGAAGCATACTATCCAGTAAATAATGATAAGAATAATAAATTATATGAAGAATATAAAAAACTATCTTCTAAAGAAGAAAACTTAATCTTTGGTGGTAGACTAGGAATGTATAAATACTTCGATATGGATAAAACAATAAGAGAAGCTATGAATTTAGTATCTAAATTAGATTAAATTTATTTGATAAATATTTAAACTATATGTTATTATATAATTGACAGGAAGGATCTGGTGCTATGATGGGGTTTGTTAAATTTAATGTATTATCAGATATTTTTGTTATGTTGTAAATATAAAAGATAGGCTTTGTACGCCTATCTTTTTGTTTTTTTAAAAGGGAGAGTATTATGAATAAGTATGAAGGAAAAACAAATGTATTACTAGAATTGCTAGAAACTGAAATTCTAGATTTAAAAAGAATTAGAAGAATGTTTAACGTTCAAACAAAAGAAGATAAAAAAGAACTAGAACTATTCTTAAAAGATTTAGAAGTAAAAGGATTAGTCTATCTACATGACTCTAAAGTAGAAAAATTACCAGATGGTTATATAACAGATAAACTATTTATAGTAGGTAAAACAAAACTAGAAAGAAAAAAATATAAAGTAACAGATAACCATATAGTAAAACCTCATAAACTAAATGGGGCTTTAGAAGGAGATATAGTTATCTTAGATACCCATACAAGTGAAATAGTAAAAGTAGTTAAAAGAGGTAACTCTAAACTATCATGTGAAGTAAGAGTAACACCTACAGGTGGTAAAGAACTTATACCTAAATACATTGAAAATCCAGAATTTATTAAAGTAAGAATAGATAATAATAATATGAAAAAACTACTAGGTGGAGATATCATCGAAGTAGAAATAGGAACAGAAACTAATGAAGATGGAGTATATGAATGTGAGTTCATAACTAAAATAGGTAACAAAGAAGATCCTAAAACTGAATATAAAGCAATGTTAGTTTCTCATAACGTTATTATTAATTATACCGATGATGCTTTAACAGAAGCTGAAAATATCCCTACTAAAGTAACAAATAAAGAACTTAAAGGTAGAAAATCCCAAACACACTTGCATACATTTACTATAGATAATGATGGTTCAAAAGATAAAGATGACGCCCTAACTCTAGTAAGATTAGAAAATGGTCACTACAAAGTTATAGTTCATATCGCATCAGTTGCAGACTATGTTAAATCTGGTACTGCACTAGACACTCAAATTGATATGCGCCCATCATCAGTTTATTTAAGAAACTATGTACTTCATATGTTACCAGAAAACCTAGCTAAAGGTATTTGCTCTCTAACTGAAAACAAAGTAAGACTAGCTCTAGCAGTTGAAATGGAATTTGATGAAAACTTAGAAAAACTAGAAGAAAAAAGTAAAATATATCCTGCAGTTATTAAAAGTAAAAAAGCAATGTGTTATTCAGAAGCCAATCGAGTATTTGATAACGATAACCCAAAAAATGATTACTTACCATTTAAAGATGACTTAGAAATCCTTTTAAAAATAGCTGATAAAGAAAGTGAAAAAGCAAAGAAATTAGATATTACTTCAGATGAAATAGAATATGAATTTGCAGAAGATGGAGAAACACTTAAAAATGTTAAAAAATTAGATCATGGAAAGTCAGGACACTTAATAGAAGAAATGATGATCATGGCTAATGAAACAGTAGCTAAATACTGTACAAGAAATAATATTTCTATCCCATATCGTGTACATGAAACACCATCTATTGAAAAAGTAATACAAATAGAAGAGGAAATAAGAGAACTAGGAGTTAATCTTAGATTACCATCTACAGATGATCCAAGTGTAAGATTAAAAGCTATTTTAGAAGAAACTAAAGGTTTACAAGCATATCCATATATTTGTAATTCTATAATACTAAGATATATACCAAGAGCTTATTACACAGTAAATAACATAGGTCACTATGGTGTTAATAAAGCTTTCTATACACACTTTACTTCACCTATTAGAAGAGGTACAGACACAAGATTACACCAAGCTCTATTACATCATTTAAGAAATGAATTAATTGAAAATAAATTAGAAAAAGAAGAATTAGAAAAATTCTGTAAAACAGCATCTAACCTTGAAAAGAAACTAGATGAAGTGGAAAGAGAAGTAGATAAACAAGAAGCCATTAACTTTGCAAAAGATCACTTAGGTGCATCTTATGAATGCTTTGTACATGGTTTTGAAACTATTGACTCTAAACCATATATTCATGTAATAACTGATAATAAAATAGAAGGATATATTCCTTTATATGCTGTAGATAAAAACTTAAAACTAGGATTCAAAAAATCTAGAGTAATAGATAAAAATAATAATACTATAATAAGAAGAGGAGATAGATTATTAGTAGAATCTATTCTATATGAAGAAAGATTTAACAAAATAATATTTGGCTTACAAAGTAACCTAGTATCTGAATATTTTCCATCACACTCACCAAAAGTACAATTAAGTATCTACGAAGAACAAAGATTAAAAGAATATGAAATTATTAATAATAAGAAAGAAAAACATCCAAGACAAGTTATGTATGATAATGAATTATACGGTAAGGAAGATACTGATATTAAGAAAAAAGTATATCAAAAGAAAGACCAAACAGAAACAAAAAGAAGAGCAGCAGGATATATTAACTAACATAAAAAGACATATTAAAATATGTCTTTTTTGTGTATAATTATACTAGGAGATAGAATAAGATGAAGAAGCTAGATAATAAACTACAATTAACTATAGGAATAATAATAGGCTTACTAATAACAGCTACTACAGTATACGCAAATAACTTAAGTTTCACTGCAAAAGAAATTAGTTATGATAATACTACAAGTGGCATATCAAAAACTAGTGTTCAAGATGCTATAGATGAACTATGCGAAGATTCAAAAAAATGCAAAAAAATAAAAAATAACACAGTATATTTTGAATATGGAGATCCAACACCAGAATCAACAACAGATTATACAACACTAGGTAAGAATCTATTTGTTGCTTTAAATGGAGATCAAAAATCTATTTGCATAATAAGAAATAATAAACTACATTGTTTTGATATTAATAATTACCAAATAGAAAAAGTACATATACTAGATGTATATTCAGATATTACATGTAGTACAATGTCTTCTTATATCTACTGTTCAGATGGTAGAGTAAACTGTAGAGTCAATAATGATGGCTCAGTAATGTGTGTAGCATCATCTGGAGGATGCGATATCACAAAAGATGGAGTAGTAGACTGTACTTCGTATTAATAAATTAAGGTGATAATAATGAAATTGATAAAGAATAATATAAGAATAATAATAGGTATATTAATTGGACTAATAATATCAGCAACAACAGTATATGCAGCTCATGCGGTATTTTCATCTAATCAAATAACATATGATAATACCACTAGTGAACTAGCTTCAACAGATACTAAAGGATCTCTAGATGAATTATATACTAAAGCATCAACTTGTAAAAAAATAAAGAATAATAAAGTATATTTTTCAGATCACCCAGAAAGGAAAGGAGACGATGTTTGGACAACAGATTATACAACAATAGAAAATAACGTATTTATAGCTAAAAATGGAGATCAAACTGGTGTTTGTATAATAAGAAATAGTAAACTATATTGTTTTGATAATAATAATTATGATATTGAAAAGGATCATTTAAAGTTAGCGTTTGGAAACTCAAATTGTACTACTAGTGCCACAGATATTGAATGTCGAGATTCTGAATTATATTGTCAATATACATGGGATGGTTATGTGATGTGTGATGATAATGTAAAAAGATGGAATTGCTATGATAATGAATATAATTGGACAGTATGTGAGGGCTATTAATATACTAATATGTAAAAGAGCATCTATGCTCTTTTTTAATTCTTTAATATTTGTTATTCTTTTAATAAGAGGTGTAACATGAAAAAATATTTATTTATACTAAGTTTAGTAATTCTATTAATAGGTTTTATTCTAACTCACTATAACTTAATAGCTTCTATTATTCTGTTAGTAGTAGGCACTATTCTATTATTCTTATCTATTTTGTTTAATACTAAGAAAAATAATACTTATAAAGAAATAAAAGTAGATAATGATTCTATTAATACAAATACTACTAACAACGTAGAACAAATAACATACTTAAAAGAAGATGAAAATAAACTACCAGAGATAAATACAGGTACTACAGGCGAAGAAAATACTAAAAGTTTAGTAACAGGAAAAGATACTCTAGACTGATTTGCAATTGCCTCTATAATCTGATACAATGTAAAAGTCGATTTGAGGTGAATCACAATTGCAATTGATAATTAACACTAAAAAAGAATTAAGAAAAGAATATGAAAGTATTGTTAAAGATATAAAAGAGAATAAAAAGTTCCAAATGCTACAAAATGAATTTCATCATGGAATGACAAGATACAAACACCTAGATCATGCAGCATGGTTAACTTTTAAATTTACTAAAAAACATGATTTAGATTATGTAGATACAACAAGAGCTGCACTACTACATGATTTCTATCTGGATAAAGAATTAAAGTATTGTAATAAAAAAGAAGCATTAAATCACCATCCATCAGTTGCAGTACAAAATGCTAAAGAAAACTTTAATATCAATAAGAAGCAAGAAAATATAATAGCAAGCCATATGTTTCCATGTGGTACAGCAGTACCTGCAACAAAAGAAGCGTGGGTAGTAACAATGGTAGATAAGATATGTGCTATAGAAGAAATGCTAGTAAATAAAATACCATCATACATTAGTCTTTATATAATATATTTTTATAATTTTTTAAACACAGAAACAAATTAAGATTGAATATATACTATTCAATCTTTTTATGTGTTATAATTATCTATATAGTAAGAATTGGGGTCATATATATGAGAAAAACAGGCACAAGTGTTGCAATCTATAGTACTAAGGGTGGAGTAGGTAAAACTATACTTACTCTTAATTTAGCAGGTATCTTAGAAAAAGCTTGTAAAAAAGTATTAATTATAGACTTAGATTTATCTTCAGGTGGTATTTCTATGTCTATTAATAAGAATATTAATAAAAGTATATATGACGTAGAAAAAGACTTTCAAACATCTAAATTAAAAGATATAAAAGAATACGTAATTAAATATGATGAATATATAGATGTCCTATCTTCTCCTAAAGATCCTAGAGAAGCTAATCTTATAGAAGGAAGAGTAATAGAACGCATTATTAAAAAAGCTGAGTACCATTACGATGTAGTTCTAATTGATATGTCTCACGAACTAATAGAAAGAAACTTACTTGCAATAGACACTTCTACAAAGCTTCTAATGGTAATGAATAATGACCCTCTAAATATTAAGTCTATGCGTAGCTTCTTAACTATCCTAGATGAAAATAATATTGATAATTATAAAGTAGTCTTATATAACGCTAAAGATATTCTAAAACAATTCTTTACAGAAGGAGAAATAGAGAGTCTAATCGGAGCTAAAATAGACTATAAAATAACAGAAGAATTCTATTTAAAGAATATAGATGAATATATAATGAATGGTAAAATACCTTCTCTAAATGATAAAGCTATAGAAACATTTGAAAAAGACTATCCAACTCTAATGCAAATCGCAGCATCCCTAATGGAGGTATCAAAATGAGTAAGAAAACCTTAACACAAATATTCAATATAAAAAGAGTAAAAGGAAAACTAGGTAATACCCTAGACTCTGAAGAATATCCTAATAAAACACTTCTAGATGAACTAAGAATATCTCTAATAAATGACATCATGGAAAAAGATATTAGAACTGATAATCTAAATGATTTTATTAAAGAAGAAATAGATGAACACACTAAAGACCTTGATATTACTAATTTAGAAAGAAACTATTTATATACACTAATAGATAACGAAATAAATGGCTTTGGACCTCTAACAGAAGTATTAGATGATGATAATATTACTGAGATATTAATAAATGGTCCTAAAGAAGTTTATATAGAATTAAATAATGAATTAATAAAAGATGAAACTATTAATTTTATTAATAATGAACATATACTAAGAACTATAAGAAGAGTCCTTGCCCCAATTGGACTTAGATTAGATAAAGATAACCCTTTAGTAGATGGCAGATTATTAGATGGTTCAAGAATTAACGCTATAACTAGTCCAATATCTCCAAAGGGACCAATAGTAACTATAAAAAAATATAATACTAAACTAAAAACAATGGATGATTTAATAAGAGTAGGAACCCTAACTAAAGATATGGCTAATTTCTTAGAATTAGCTATTAAAGCTAAACTAAACATAGTTATATCTGGAACCCCATTCTCAGGAAGAACTACACTATTAAATATATTAGCTAAAGAAATACCTTCCGAAGAAAGAGTAATAATTATTGAAGATGCCCCAGAACTTACTCTAGAAGGTAATAACATAATATCTTTAGAAACTAGCAAAAACCTAGACGATGAAAGAGTAATAGAAACAGCAAGACACATGCATTCAGATAGAATAATACTAGGTAAAGTATCTACTGAATCAGCAAATATTGCTCTAGAAACAATGACAAGTGGTATACCAAGTTTAATAAGCTTACATGCTTCATCTATAAATGATGCAGTAGATACTTTAGAAAAACTAGTATTAACTAGATCAGTAAATACAAGAGATATCTGCTTAGAAGAAATACTAGATGGAGTAGATTTAATATTACAAATTAAAAAACTACCAGATGGTAAGAGAAAAATAACTAACATAGCTGAACCTGCAGAAATAAAAAATAATAAATTAGAACTTAAAAATATCTTTAACTTTAATAATATAAAAGTAACAGAAAAAGGAGAATTAACCGGAGTATATAACTTTAATAAAGAAAGACGCCCAAGAGCTCTAGATAAGATTAAAGGAAGAGGATACCCAGAAATAGAAGATATGTTTAAGAAATAGAAAGGATAAATAATATGGAGTTAGTACTAATAATTATATTTGCTATATTTACTTCTTCTATGATTCTCTATCTAGTAAGAGAAACGAGAAAAAAAGTATTACAAGATAGATTTAACTCATCAGCTCTAGATACTAACTCCATAGATCACTTATCCTTCTTTGATGCTTTAGTACTTAAAATAAAGAGTATCCTAGAAAAAGTATCTGTTAAACTAGATAAAGTAAAACTAATAAGATTACATTCTGGTCTATATGAAAAGTACATTCATTTTGACTATCATCATATAAAAACACCTACAGAATACTTAGTAATTAAACTAATACTTGGCCTAACAAGTATACTTTTATACCATGTATTAATATCTAAGTATAAAGAAGGTTATATTCTAGCTTTCTTATTAGGTTACTTTATAACTAATCTAGTATTAATAATTAATTATCATAAAAGACAAGAAGAAATAAAAAAAGATTTACCTTTAGCTCTTAATCTATTAAAAGAATACTTAGATAAATATGATGATATATCTACATCTATCTTAGAAGTATCTAATGCTTTTAAAGGTGGAATAAATAAAGAATTTAAAAAAGTATATCTAGATCTTTCTAGAGGTAAAGATATAGATATATGTTTTATAGATTTCTATAATAGAACAGAAATAAATGAAATTAAAGATATAGCAGAGAATCTAACTTTATGTGAAAAAGGCTCTGGCTCTATCAAAAAAGCCTTAGAATTATCTTTAAATGAAATAAATAAACAAAATAAAGAACTAATGCTATTTGAAATAATATATAAAGGAGTATTAGTAGTAATAACTTCTATACCATTTATATTATTTATATTCTTATTTAAGAATAAAGATAAATTAAAATCATTAATGACTAGTCACGCTAGTATTACTATATTTACTATCGCATTTGCTATTTATTTGGTTATTTTAATAAGAATGGTAGGTGAGAAAAGTGAATAGCTTAAAACTATTATTTAGAAAATCTACTATTAAAGTATTTGATGATAAATTAAAATTATTAAATCTAAAAGATGAATTTGATGGAGGAGATATACTTTCATATGAATTAATAATATGTATATTAATTTATATATTCTTCCTATCAACTAGCCATCATGGTTTTCTAATCTCTACAGTTACATCTATTATATTTCTTGTATTAACTAATACTTTATTATTTAATATACCAATCAAAAAAAGAAAAATAACTTTAGAAAAAGAATACCTAAGCTTCTTAAAATATATTATGTTTATCTTACCAACTAATAGCCTATTAAATACATTTGAATCATACAATAAAACACATAACACTGAAATATCTAAACTAATATCTAAAGTAACTAAGAATGTAAATTTAGGCTCTAATATTAAAGATGAAATAATAAAACTAAAAGATGAAATACCATCAAGAGCTATATACATATCTCTATTAAAAATAATAGATTCTTATCAATTAAAAAAAGATACTATTAAAGAAATAGAAAAAGATAAAGAAACATTTGAAACAATAATAAATAATAATAAAGAGACTAAACTAATAACTAAGCTATTAACTTATTTATTATTAACAGTAGTATTATTTATAATAATAATTTTTATTTATAACACACTATAGAAAGGAAGTGAGGAAGTGAAAAATAATAAAGGTTTTGTTTTTATAGAAACAATGATAGTAACAATGGTACTTATCACTTCCTTAATTCTTATCTATTCTATGTTTATAAAAGATACTAATAAAGAAAACAGAGTAATAAAATATGATGATCCAGCAAAAGTCTATCAAGCATATTTCTTAGAAAAATACTTAATGAGTTATAACTTAAAAAGTAAAATGGACGAAATGAAAGAAAAAAACTTACTAGTAGTATCAGTATATAAAGATTATAAAGGTTTATTTGAACCAGACACTACAGACTTAGAAGGCGTAATGCAAAGTGACTTTGAAGGAGAAAGTGCTTTCTTTAAAAAAGTATGGTCTACATATAATATTAATAAAATATTTATAGTAGATGGATACGTTTCTAAAGTATCATCTAATTGTTCTAATTTAACTAAATATCCTGAACTAAAAATAATATGTTCAGATAAAAACATGATTAATTATATTAATACTTTAGATGACTATGAGGAATGCAGTGATACTTTATGTAAAAAAAGAGGTAACTATTTTATTGTAGAATTCTGTGAATCTAAGAATGGTAAAGCATGCACTGCTACAGATAAACAATATTACTTTGCAAGTGTAGGCATAAAGGAGGCTAGTGATGAAAAAGCTCGTAACTACTGTGCATCATAACAAAGGCCTTACAATAATTGAGTTAATCGTATCTATTGCTCTTATTTCAATAATAATGCTGTTTTTATTAAACTTATTATCAGACTTAAAGCATGAAGACTCATACTCAGACTATGCTAAAGAAAACCAAGTTAATCGTGCTCTAATAATCAAAACAATAGAAGAAAGATTACTAGACATAGAACAAGATGATTATATAACTAATATAACTGCATCTTATAATAGTTCTAGTTCAAATAAACTAGCAAATATAAAATTTACTTTTAAAAAAGCAGGTAATATTGAACTAGAAGTAAAAGACGATATATTAAACTATATTGATCCTGACTCTAACTTATCAGAACAATATACTATAGAAAAGAAACAAGAAGAAAGTAGATTTAATTTAGAAGGAATAGAACTAACAGTTAATAACAATACAATTAAATTAAAAGATACTCCAATATATACAGCAAATCTAAATGACACAAGTCTATGTCAAAAACTAAAGAACGTTAAATTAAACTCTAATCTAGGAGGATCATCTCTTGAAACATATAATGCTGATTCAGGAACAGGGAAAACTAATAATAACTTAGTTGCTTGTCCAAAATATCTATTCTTTGAACTTAAAATACCAATTGTAACTGATGCAGATGATATAGATCATTTAGAAGATTCTAAAGCAATAGATGACATAGTAATATCTTTTATAGGTAAAAGAATACAATAGTAGGTGAATAATATGAATAAAACAAAAACATTATTAATAGTATTAGTAGTAACTCTAATTTCAATAACTCTAGCAGGTACGTATGCATACTTTACTGCTACAGTAACTAAAACTAATGAAGTAAATAAAGAAACTACTATAAGAGCTAAAGAATTATCTAATCTAACATTA
>OCTW013379377.1_pt1 | contig 41704 bp, 31 predicted proteins | sample 1539671 | NCBI WGS metagenome assembly OCTW01 (sample SAMN02144230, study PRJEB22623) | gut metagenome | biome: sheep rumen | host: Ovis aries | place: New Zealand
TGTGTTATGCCGAATGTGAGCAATTTATGTAATATCGGCTGCACCTCAGCAATAAGTAAACTTACTGCATTCGGTTTGCACGATAATTAGGGTTTAGGGTAATTATTAGCCCGTTAGGGCGGCAGAGCATAGGCGGGGGTGTTAACCCCCGTGGGGGGTGTAAGTCCCCGTAATATAGAGTGTATTATTATGATTAGCCCCGTAGGGGCGACACAGAATAGGCGGGGGTGTTAACCCCCGTGGGGGTACATAAGTCCCCGTATGGATATAAACCACATGGTAATAGAAAAATGAAAACATTATTAGATAAAACGGCAGCATTGGTCGGACTGATCGTGTTGTCACCGATATTGTTGATCACGGCATTACTGATACGGATAAAAATGCCGGGCGGACCTGTGATCTTCCGACAACAACGAGTAGGGCGACACGGACAGCTCTTCACCATCTATAAGTTCCGTTCAATGACAACGGGGCATCAGGGATCGTCTGTCTCTGTTGCTGGTGAGGCACGTATCACTCCCTTAGGGGCTGTTCTTCGACGGTATAAGATCGATGAACTGCCCGAATTATGGAACGTATTGAAGGGCGATATGAGTCTGGTTGGTCCGCGACCCGACGTGCCGGGATATGCCGATAAGCTCATTGGAGATGACCGTGAGATACTGTTGTTACGGCCTGGCATCACCGGACCGGCCAGTCTGAAATACCGTAACGAAGAGGAGTTGTTGGCTACCGTGGATAATCCACAGGAATACAACGATACGGTAATCTATCCCGACAAGATCCGACTGAACCGTTATTACCTGCACCACTATTCCTTCTGGAAAGATATCCAGATGATTATCTGCACGGTGACAGGAAAACAAATGAACTATGCCGGAGAGAGAATTTAATAATAATTGAGATCAGCCCGTAGGGCGACACAGCATAGGCGGGGGGCGTAAACCCCCGTAAATATACAGATATAAGATGCAGCCCCGTAGGGGCGACACAGAATAGGCGGGGGTGTTAACCCCCGTGGGGGGAGCGTGAGCCCCCGTGGGGTACGTAAGTCCCCGTCAAACGATAACGTTAACGATAACTATTGTGTAATTTTCAATTATTCATTGAATATTACCTTCCCTGCATAATTTATTTGGATAATTGATGATTATTCTTTATCTTTGCAGTATTACGAAAAAAGTCGTAACGAAAATTATCGTAGTATGAGAAGTCCTTGTAAATTCGGTACTATCGTGGATAATGCTATGGCAGAAGCCCCTTCTATTGGCAGTAATACTATTATCTTATGAGCAAACAGTCGATCAGATTCTATCACGACCATGAGGTACGTGCCGTTTGGGATGAGGAACATTCTAAATGGTGGTTTTCTGTGCTTGATATCATAGGTGCCATTAATGATCAGGATGATTATCAAAAGAACCGGAACTACTGGAAATATCTAAAAAATAAGCTACGTGGTGAAGGACATGAACTGGTTAGTGCCACTAACCAGTTGAGACTGACAGCCCCTGATGGTAAAAAACGTCTTACTGATGTAGTCGACACGAACGGTGTTTTATTACTGGCACAGAACATACCCAACAATAAAGCGATTAATTTCCTCGACTGGTTCACTTACAGCGACAACACGATCGACGGGCGCAGCAAGAAGAAGGCCTATACTTTCATTGAGAGTAATATGGTGGCCGATAAAGATATCGGGACCGTCAAGGCGCTGCAACAGATCCATGCGTATATCTTCGGCGGATTGTATGACTTTGCAGGAAAGATCCGCACAAAGACAATCTCTAAAGGGAACACCCTCTTTTGTCTGGCAGAATATCTGCCACAGAACCTCAAGGTAATTGATCAAATGCCGGAAAACACCTTTGATGAGATCGTGGACAAGTATGTGGAGATGAACGTGGCACATCCCTTCATGGAAGGTAATGGTCGCAGTACACGCATGTGGCTCGACCAGATTTTTAAGAAACGGTTGGGGTTGTGCGTGGACTGGAGCAAGATCAACAAGAACGACTATCTGAGCGCGATGATAGAGAGTCAGATGGACAGTACCAAGATTCGTGAGTTGTTGAAACAAGCCATGACGGATAAGATCGATGACCGTGAGATCTTTATGAAGGGCATCGACTACTCGTATTATTATGAGCAGGAAGATTGATAATTAAGAATTGACAAATAATAAATCATGAATTACGCATTGATTATCGCCGGGGGTTCCGGCAACAGAATGGGGCAAGATATCCCCAAGCAGTTTATGCACATTGATGGGGCACCCATCATCATCCATACCATGAAATGTTTCGAACAGCATCCAGACATCGACGGCATCGCCGTGGTATGTCTGAAAGGATGGGAGACCGTGCTGCAGTCGTATGCCAACCAGTTTAATATCACCAAACTGAAATGGATATTCCCAGGTGGGAATACGGGAATGGAGTCGATCCACAACGGTATATACGGACTACAAGAACAAGGATGTGACGATGAGGACCTGGTACTCATACATGATGCGGTGCGCCCATTGCTGTCGCAAGAGGTGATCTCTTCAAACATCGCCATCTGTAAGGCATACGGCTATGCCATCACAGGTATTCAGTGCAGGGAGGCGATACTGCAGAGTCCGGACGGCTTTACTTCTCGCACGAGCATCCCACGTGATACTCTGATACGAACCCAGACTCCACAGACATTCCGGTTGAAGAATATCATTGCCGCTCACGAAAGGGCAAAGGAATTGGGTATCACAAATTCCGTGGCATCATGCACGCTGATTGCGGAGATCGGCGAAAACGAGATGCATATTGTACCTGGCTCGGAAAAGAATATCAAGATAACGACGGTTGAGGATATCGAGATCGTAAAGGCACTGATGCACACAAGTAAAGAAAGTTGGTTGAAGTAATGCAGTATTCAGAACTATATATTCAAGATGTCGAACGGAGTCTTCAACAGGTGCCCAACCTGCACTTGTTGTCTGGACACTCCGTGCTGGTAACAGGGGCAACGGGCTTGATCGGTTCGTGCGTGGTGGATGCTCTGTTGTATCTGAACAAATATCAAGATGCTGGGATCATCGTTATGGTTGCTGGGCGCAACCGGGAACGGGTGACACAAAGGTTTAGTCAATATGAAATAGGTAAGGACTATTTGTTCTTGCACTACGATGCAGCCTCAACGGAGCCATTATCCGTGAAAGCGGATTATATCATCCATGCGGCCAGTCCGGCGGATCCGAAGGGTATCACGTCAGCACCGGTGGAGACGATATTGGCAAATGTCATCGGACTGAACACCTTGCTTAGGAGTGCTCATGAGCAGGGACTAAAACGTTTTCTTTATGTCTCATCCAGTGAGGTGTATGGTAAGAAATCATCGCCAGAGCCATATCAAGAGACGGACTACGGGTATATCGACGTACTCAACCCCAGGGCAGCTTATCCGAATGCAAAGAGGGCGGCTGAGTCGTTATGCATCGCTTATATCAAGGAGTATGACTTAGATGGGGTGATCGTAAGACCAGGACATATCTATGGTCCTACCGTAACAGCATCCGACTCGCGGGCATCATCACAGTTTCCACGGGATCTGATAGCCGGGAAGGATATCGTGATGAAGAGCGCCGGCAGTCAACTGCGGTCATACTGTTATGTCACGGACTGTGCCTCGGCTATCTTATGCGTGCTTTTGAATGGTATGAAAGGGGAGGCGTATAACATCTCCAACAAGGATGCTATCGTGAGTATCCGGGAGATGGCGGAGGCCTTTGCTCATGCCTATGGCAAAGAGGTGCTGTTTGATAAGGCTTCGATACAAGAGCAAGCTACCTATAACCTGATGGATAACTCCTCTTTGAACGCCACGAAACTGGAGTCCTTAGGATGGAATGCCATATTCAACATGCAAGAAGGGGCAAAGCATACGTTGGAGGAAATGAAATAATTGATTAGCCCCATAGGGGCGACAGAACATAGGCGGGGGTGTCAACCCCCGTGGGTAGATATGTGTGATATTATTTAGCCCCGCAGGGGCGACACAACATAGGCAGGGGATTAGCCCCGTAGGGGCGACACAGCATAGGCGGGGCACGTAAGTCCCCGTGGGGGTGTCAACCCCCGTGAGGGTACGTAAGCCCCCGTAATATAGGGTGTATTATTATGATTAGCCCCGCAGGGGCGACAGAACATAGGCGGGGGTGTCACCCCCCGTGGGGCACGTAAGTCCCCGTAATCATTAGCAAACCATTATATCAGCCCCGCAGGGGCGACAGAACATATCATGCAATATTATCGAATACTCTAGCTAATCATAATCAATGCCATATGCTTCTAAAAATACCTTTAGTTCTTCCTGAAAAGACCATCTCTTATGATGTTCCTCCTGATTTCGGATGTAATTAATCGTCTTCTCTATCAGTGAAGGACTCACAGAAAAAGCCCCATATCCATCTTGCCACGCAAAACATCTATAATAAGGGTCAACGGTTTTAACCCACTTACTACTATTGGCTTTTATCAAACGACAAAAATCAGAAAGTGATATTGTTTTGGGTAATGACGTAAGAATATGTATATGATCGGGTTGCCCACCTATTTCTATTGGAATTCCTTCAAAGGATCTTATTATTCCAGATAAATAAGAAAAGATACGGGATAAATCTTCTTTTCGCATTTTAGTACCATTGTACTTTATGTGAAAGATTAAGTGTACATTATTTTTTACGTATGTTGTTGCCATATAATTGTTATTTAAAATCTGTCACCCCTACGGGGTTAATTGTTTGATTTATTCTACACGGGGGTTACACCCCCACGGGGGCTACGTCCCCGCCTATGTTCTATCGCCCCTGCGGGGCTAATGTTAAATCTTCACTCCGGGGTTTGAATCCCACAGGGATATCACAGCATAGATGGGAACATTATCCCGTGTGAAAGCATAATCCCGAATGATTAATCCCGCAGGGATGTCACTGCATAGATAGGAACATTATCCCATGTGTAAGCATAATCCCGAATGATTAATCCCACAGGGATGTCACTGCATAGATAGGAACATTAACCCGTGTGAAAGCATAATCCCGAATGATTAATCCCGCAGGGATGTCACAAAATAGGCGGGGGCGTGAGCCCCCGTTATATTCAATGGAATAACACAACCCCAACGGGGTGGCAGGTTTGTTATATCGCTCGGGTACTAATGTCCCCTCCTATGTTCTGTCGCCCCGACGGGGCTAATTGTTTGATTGTATTCTACACGGGGGTTACACCCCCACGGGGGCTTACGCCCCCGCCTAAGCTCTGTCGCCCTAACGGGCTATCCCTCATTGCGGGCTTGACCCGCAATCTCCTACTCTAATAATTATCAATTTCCCATTTTTCATTATCAATTTTCTAACGTTATCGTTTAAAATTTTTCATTTTTCATTGCCTTCGGCGATTATCGTTCGCGACTCGGCAAAGATTAAGCAAGCTTATCTCTGCTCTCGCTGCTCCGATAATTTTCCATTTTCAATTATCACTCCTGCTCTCAGCAACGTTTCCAGCGGAGCTAAATGGAGGAAGGACAGAGAGTTTCTTATTACCATAACGGCTGTTTCTATCTGATGCAGTCGGCCTGGCGTGCGAATGACACGCCGGGCACAACCGAAATTACCAGCACGAAGAACATTCCGAAAGACACGTTTTCCCCACCTGTGATCCTCTTTACTTAACATGATCGGCAAGGATGTCGTAACACCCAACGCATCCACACAACAGGCTACGACCGCTCGAAAGGCGGCACCACAACCGAAGGAAGACACTGCCGTCATCACCTTTTCCCAATCGACACACTCTTTTACTCCCCTCTGTAACAGGATGGCCAGGTCGCACAACTGTCGCAGGCCTACCCCACTTGTTATCAGGTGGAAGTACAGATGCATGAAAACATAAACGAGATGACCGTACAATGGCAGCGTACGTACCTGGCAGCCATTGATAACAACATAGGTATCATCCTGTAGCATGGCTCTGACGAATGATTGCCATGCCCTACGATGTCTTGGCGTTGCTAACAACAGCAGATTCCTGTGTAACTCTAAGACAACCCCTCCCCGCACCATCACCAGGTGTTTCCCCTTCTCATATCCCTTGCAGCAGGTCATCCCCTCTAACTGCGTCAGTTGTCTGACCGCGATAGGATAATCTGTTGGCACAAAGATATCGATATCTCCCGAGCGACGCATCAGTGGAGAAGGATAATAGGTGGCTAGCACCTGTCCTTTTACCACATGATAACCGATGTTCCATTGTTTAAGATATTCGGTTATTTCCGTAAGCTGTCGGTTTTTCCGGATATTCTCCCTTTCCGTCACCTTGATGACTCCCATCAGGCGTGCTGCCCGTTCACGACTCAGCGTCACGTTGTTCCTGATGAGTGTCTCACCGATGAGTGCTTCCACCGCATGTTGCTGAGCCAACTGCATCACACCGTCGTATTCCTCGTCGATAAGACTGTCGATACCGATATGTTCTTTCCACAATGCCGATCGCAATAACCGGACGAACAATTTTCCATTTTCCATTTTCTTTTTCACATTTACTTAAGTCAACTAATGCACACCACGGGGACTAACACCACCACGGGGGCTTACGCCCCCGCCTATGTTGTAACGCCCCAAGGGGCTAATCATCATGCTGCCTGCTTCACGGGGGTTAACACCCCCACGGGGGCTTACGCCCCCGCCTATGTTGTGACGCCCCAAGGGGCTAATTCAATTACACAATAGTTATCGTTTAAAATTTTTCATTTTCCATTTTCCATTTTCCATTTTCAATTTTTCATTTTCCATTTTTCATTTTTCATTTTCCATTTTCCATTTTCCATTTTTCATTTTCAATTTTCAATTTTCTAACGTTATCGTTTTAAAAAACTACATTTTCAACAAAACATCCCTGACACTACTGTTATAAATCGCCCTGATCAACGATGTCGGAAGCAACCGCAGACAGTAACGGGCCAGAGGGTAGATATACGCCATCGAGAATAGTCCTTTGGCATGGTAGATACCCCTAAGATAGATCAGACACTCATTGCGCGCCTTCTGCCTGGAACGACGGGCATAGAACTCGTTTTCCCGACGGTAGCGTAGCACCACCTCATCGAGATTACCCATACGGAATCCCCTGGCTACGGCATCAAACCACAGCGCGATGTCCTGACTGGTGGTAAAACGCTCGTCGTACTTCAGTCCACGTTGGAAGATCCGCATGCGCATCATCACCGTGGGATGCGACAACGGACAGGCACGGAGCATGTATCTCTTCATCTTCTCATGCGTGAGCGGATAATGACGGATGCCAAGACATCCGCAGTCATGACTAAACTCCTGCGTAGCCCCACCGACAATATCCACCTCGGGATGTTGCTGCAGATACCCCACCTGTTGTTCGAACCTTTCGGGCACAGAGATATCATCACTGTCCATACGTGCTACCAAGGAAGTACGTACCTGCCGCAAACCGATATTCAGGCATTTCGTCAGTCCTACGTGTCGTTTACTGCGAAACACCCGTAGCACACTGCCCATCTTCGTCTTCCACTGCGCTATGGTGCTGTATAGCGGCATATCCAATTCTCCATCCTCCACGAGGATGATAGCCTCCGGACGATAGGTCTGTTCATCCCACACACTCCTCAGTGCCCGATCGAGATAATCACTGCGGTCACGATGATAGACCGCCATCAGTACCGACAGTGTCGGTCTGTCTTTCTTGTTTTCATCATGATTGTTTCCCATAGTTTGATAATATTGGTTAAGTCATATAATTCCGCACGTTGTCTGCCGTTCCTTCCCATCTGTTCCTGCAATGTGTTGTCGTCCATCAATCTGTCGAGAGCCGCTGAATAAGCAGATATATCCTCCTGCACCACCAGTCCGTTCTCTCCGTCGGTGACTAATTCCTCCACACCCGACACACGGGTTGTCACCACCGGCAATCCTACACACACCGCTTCTATCATTGCGTTGCTCATTCCCTCATGAGTGCTCGACAGACAGAAGATACGCGCCTCAGCCAAACGCCTGATGATGTCCTTTGTTCGTCCTGGTAACAGGATGCGCCCCTCCATGTCTAACTGTCGAATCCGTTGTTGAAGACTGTCACGCAACGGTCCTTCGCCATAGATCACCAACTGGTAGGTAGGATGTTTGTCGGCAATAGCGGCAAAGCTGTCGATGAGTAACTGCTGGTTCTTCTGCGGTACTAACCTTCCCACACTGATGAGGAGATTCCTCTTCTGGATAGCAGGTTGTGCCAGCACCGTGGGAGATACCGGATTAGGAATGACCGTTGTCTTTCGTTGTATGAACGGCGGGTAGTACCTTTTAATATTTTCTGTCTGAACCACATGCCAACTGCTTAGCGGCAAGAACACACGCATGATCCACCTTGATAAGAGATTAAAACTCCGTGGATCGTTCCTCTCTGAGGTAATCACCGGCACCCCGCATCCCAACAGCGCTGCTATCGTAAAGCCATACACCCTGACGATGAAGGCGATCACCACCTCTATTCCCATTCGTCGGACATAGGAGCGTATCCACAACATCTTCTTCCACAGACTATCACAGTGTTGCTCCTTATCCAAGAAGAACAGGTGCACATCCTGATGGATGGGGTAAAACGACTCCTTTCCCCTTACACAAATCACACTCACATCATGTTTCCGTTCAGTCAGGTTGTTGGCAAGCATGGAAACAACCCGTTCACTTCCACCCGACTGCAGACCGTTAGTTACAAAAAGTATTCTCATGTTATTTATTCATATTAATGGTTAGCCATATGACCGCATAGAGATACAGCGCGATGACGGAGATTATCCGTTCGTTCCCCCGTGCTGCACCGAAGAAGAGTGGTAAGAAAAAACACTCATAGGTAGCTGTGATGGTAGACCCGCGCGCCGACAACACATGGAACTCAGACAGAAGGATGAGCCATACCGTGGAGTAGAGATAACCGTTACGCAACGTGATATAATGAGGAGTCTGATTCCGCACCCTCCCCTCACCGAAGGTCAGCAATAGCAAGAGTGCCGACTGATAGATAAGCATGGGGTTATGAAGTCCTCTACCCACACTTTTCTGTGTGTTCTTCATATTGGTATACGACTGCGCCATCTCTGTCTGCACAGACCACCTCGTCACATGCTTTCTGATATAGGTGGCGTTGACAGATGCCATGATCCACGCCACAAACAAGATGATGACCACATGTTTCTTTCTCAGTGCTATGCTGTTGAGGAAATACGCGGGCAGAGCTATCAGTGCACTGGCATGGAAGAACGAGGCCGTGACGACCACTGCGAGATAACGCCACAACTGTCGGTTGGTGACATACCGCATCCCTCCTATCACCATGAGGATAGCCAGGCCCGCCCTGATCTGCACGAAGTGTCGCCCGAAGCCAAAACGGGCCATGTACAGACAGAGCACCATCAAGGGATATACCGCATAGCGACGTAAATCGGTAAAAAGCATGACCATACTGATGGCTGCCACCACAAAGAGATAGACACGTTCGTTGCGGGTGAACGTCTTGACGATCACACCGATCATATAGAATCCCCGTTCGGTATACCCCGCGATGGTATCATGGAAAGAGAAGTCGTAGAGGTTCTTGGTGTAAAACTTAAAACTCGTCATATACCCCCTGGTATCCGACCATACCGAAGCATCACGGAAGGTGATGAGCAACGTATATACCACCAATGCGAAAACCAGGAATTCCATTTGCTTTCTGCGTCCATATCCCGATATGATTACACACAGGATGAAGAACAATGTTAAGAGAATATATTGTACCGCCATCATCCTCCGTGTTTATTGGTTAACGACAAGAACAGGTCCTCCCATCGTCGCTCTATCCGACCGGGGGAAAAAGAAGAGGACCGACGGAGGGCTCCCTGCTGGAGTCTGGTGCGCAAGATATCACCCGTAAGAAGACTTCTTAGTCCTTCCGAAAGAGACGTCACATCAGGACGACAGATTAATCCTTCCCCACTGTTCGTGATAATCTCCCGGGTACGGCCATCATTATCCGTGGCAAGAGGTGCGCACCCCTGACTCATCGCCTCTAATAACACCATGGGCATCCCCTCACTACGACTGCTCAACACAAAGACAGCCGCCTTCTGATACCAAGGGAGCATATCCCGTTGATGGCCAACCAAGAGAACACGTTGACACACCCGTTCATCGGGAATCATTTCTCGTAGCGTCTGTTTATCCTTCTCACTGCCATCGCCTGCAATGACCAGTGTCCATTCCGGATAGTCTGCAGCAATCATCGACCAGGCTTTGATTAGCAAATCCCACCCTTTTATGTAAACAGCCGAGAGTCGTCCTGCCGCTAAGATCATCTTTTCTTTCTTCGGAACTGTCATGGCTGGTTGGAAGGTCAGAGGGTTAGGCATGACGAAGACCGATACATCGTGTCTCTTATAATAGTCTGCATCCACCCGTGTGAGCACCGTCGTATCAGAAAAGAGCAAGGGCATCCACCGGTCGGATAAACGGGTAATCAGGGAATAACGGACAGACATATGGTGTACTGCATGGTGGATCGTCAGCACGACAGGCACATGACTATGAACCGCGGCTATACGACCGATAAACGAACAGAGGTGCATCATGCCGAGGATTATATCAGGATGATTCGCCTTGATATGGCGACGAATCAGGCGAATGGCATAAAACCATTTGTACACCTTATTATATAGGTCGCCTCTCCAGGAATAACAGGTCACGGCAGTGTCTATAGCATAGGTCGCTGGCTGGGATAAGTCCGTAAACAGACTTACCTCATGGCCGTTCCTGACAAAGATATTCGCGAGGTTGACCCCTACCCTTTCGGCCCCTCCGTTGGTCAAGGAATTACTGATAATGAATATTTTCATAGGATTACGATTGTATTAAACGGATCATTTTACTAACAAACAGCTGACAAGTATCGTTCTCCACCCGTTGATGGGCACGCATACATAAAGCGGGATAGTCGTTGGTATCGCACAGGTATCGGATATGTTTCATCAGGTTTTCTATGGATGGTGAGGTATAACACCCGAAATCGATCTCCTTTCCGAAGACACTGACAAAGGCATCGAAGGGACTGACGATGACCGGCGTATAGAAATACATCGCCTCAACAATAGAGGAATAGGCTGCCCAACCAGGAGAAGGATTGATGATTATATGGGCATGGATGAGCAACCGATAGTATTCCTCTCTTTCTTTCGGATCGTCTTTGTGCAGGTAACCATGACAAATAACCGCCACGGAAGGTGGTATTCGAAGCATCTTTCGGTCTATCCCGATGATATGCAGTTGTAGTTTTCGTTGGGGCTCCTCTTCATGCAACTGTCTCAGGGTGTCGATGAGCAGTTGTGCAGCTTGACGATATCGGTCGGATTTCCCGATGAAAAGGAGGATTTTTGATTGTTTCTTCTTTCGGATAATCTCTTCACCACAGATGGGTTTTCCATAACAGTTGTTGACAAAAGCATTCCCTATGAACTGGATGGGTGCATCGGGATAAGTGCGTCTCATTTCTTCTGCCCTTACCTTGAAGAGGGATACGACATGCCGGGCATGACTGATAGCCTCCTTTTCCTGACGGATAACACGACGGTCGAGGAAGGATGGCTGTCGACCTTTCCTACGGATATCAAAGGGGGTGGGCCAGTCGCTTAACAACAAAGAAGGTATCTGGTTGTAGCGGTTGTAAAAGAGGTAATTGATAAACAGACAATAGTCGGCAGCAGGATATCTTTGAACCATCTGTCGGATCCGTCGTTCTCCCCACCACTGATGCAGACGGGTACGGACGTAATATGGTGGATATATCCCGAAAGGCATCAAAAACAGTAGGAGGAAACGACGGAAGAAATGGTCGTACAGGTATTCCAAGGGATGACAGATCAGGTCGACCGTATGCACGGTGATTCCTCTGCGCTCCAGTTCTCTGACAAGACAACAGGGCACATTCGACCAAGTGGCGGCCTTCCTGGGGTCACCATTGGCAAAGAATATCAGTTCTTTTATCAGGTGTGACATATCATACGGGGTTTCTGTCCTACTACTGTGGTATCGTCGGGAATATCTTGCGTGACAACCGTCCCGGCACCGATTCTCACCCGATTACCTATTCTGATGTCACCGAGCAGGATAGCGCCGTATCCTATCGTCACATCATCGCCTATAATCGGTGCATGATGCAAATCCTTCCCTACACCGATGAGCACATTATGATAGATGGTACAATTGCTGCCGATCCTTGATAAACCGTTGATAGAGGTACCCATGCCATGCATGAGAACGAATCCGCCACCGATATTTCTGGTCTCAAGAACACTGCAGGGCACCTCATGCAAAAGCAGTTTCAGTAATACCCTGACAGTCCCCATACGCAAATAATACTGGTTGCGAAAAGAGGGTTGGAAGATCAGGAGATACATCAATGCATACAGGGTACTCCTCTCTTGGAGATGCGGACGGAATAACTTCCACCTGTCTATATCTGCCTTGATGACCATCTTGTTGGATGAACAGTAGAAACAACAGATATGCAGGATGATTAACGGACTATACAGGAGCCATTTCATGGTGTCTTTCATAGTGCTTTTCGTTTTTAATTATTTCTTTTTAGGTGTAATTTCATTAGTACGGGCGACATAATACGCCTGATCAACGAGTGTTCTTGTTTGGTGAATCCCCAACGGAGCATCGTCAGGATAAAGATCAGATCCATCGTGACACCGATCAGCAGCAGACGGATCCATCCCTCGTCGAGGATCCTACTAAGATACCATCCTGCCATCAGTCCTATTGCAGTAGACAACAGGGCAGGCAAAAGAATCTCTTTGATATACAGCGGGATATCCAGTTGGTAATATTTCCGCATCAATAGGAGTACATATATAGGGGTCAGGATATCCACGGTGATGAAGGTTAGGATATAGAGCCATGTGGGCACCTGGTGATAACGGAACAAGATGATGACGATGACGATAGGCAAAAGATGGGCGATGCCCTTGAAGAGATTGATCTCCCTGACATGTCCGCAAGCGAATAAAGCGGTGTAGAAGGGTAATGTAAGCAGTTCCATCCAGGTAATGACGATCTCCCAACGTAGGAAAGGGAGCGCCCATTGGGGTACTTCTCTCAGCCATGCCGCAAGAAGGAAAGGAGCCTCAACGATAAAGGGCAAAGCCAGGAGGGAGAATATCAGGTAGTACAGTTTACAACTGGTTAAGGTATAGCGCATCATTCCTGGGATATCTCCCTCTCCTGCTTTCTTCGTGATGACAGGGTCTACTGCCTTCGACAGGTTGTTGGTCATAGCCAGAAGATGTCCTTTCATCTGACCACTCACGCTATGCGCCGCATTGATACGGGTGCCAAAGAAGTGGTTTAGTACCAGTGAACTGCCGTAGTTGCCGAGCACGATGCCCGTCACACCAAAGAAGTTCCAAGAGGCGTAGACCATCTGTTGACGAATCTGTTGACGATCGAAATACCTGATGAGTGACAATCGGCACTCACTGTATTTGATTCTGCAGTAGATTACTTTCGTTAAAAGTAGAAGGAATGTGATGACGGTCAGGGACAGACCATAGAACAACAGTCGGTCGGATGACACATAGACCAGACAGAGAACAATCAACAGGCGCATAAATGATTCAGCAATACCAGTGACGGCATAGAACAGCAGGTGTTCATGGGCATTGATACAGGCATCGTAAGGACAGGTGATAATGGTGCACACAGAGGTGATGACCATCAGTTGGAAGATGATTTGGGCTGTGGTCATACGGTCCGCGTCGATCTTAAGAATATATTCAAAGATGGGATAGGCAGCTATTTCCATGATCAGTAGCACAACGACAGCTAACAAGACATGGATAAGAAAACTGTTGTTGAAGACACTCTTCAGGCGTGACGGGTTTCCCATGCCCATGTAGTAGTTGACAAACCGTTGTGTGGTGTGCATGACGGTAGCGTTCAGGAAGCCCAGCATATTAACCGCACCGGCCACTACACCGAAGAGTCCGTAATCATTCTCGCCCAACTGCATCAGCGTTACCCTGGTAGCATACAGGTTGATGATGAGCGTGATGCCCATCTTCAGATACATATAGGTGGTATTATGTATGATTCTATGTGTGGCTGACTTCATAATATTAGATCTCGTATTTGGTGTATCCTTAGAAGAATACACCTGCAAAAATAATACATTACTTGATATCTTCCAAATTTATTGGGGCGTATGCTAAGGATACTTTTCTGGGTTTAGCAAAATCGCTTGCTTAAAGGGAAAAGGAATTAAAACATAGAGATTTTGAATAATTTACCGTAAAAATTTGGATATTTGGGAAAAAGTTGTTACCTTTGCAGCGCTTTTCGACCAAAAGCATGTCGTATGACATTCAGGAAGTTTGGTAGAGTGGTCGATTACACCGGTCTTGAAAACCGGCGTGCCGAGAGGCACCGGGGGTTCGAATCCCTCAGCTTCCGCAAGGAAATAGGGCATCAGCCTAACAAAAATAGCTCAGCAATCGCTGAGCTATTTTTGTTTCCTTATATCCACCTTACACTACCACGTAATTATCAATTTTCAATTATCAATTATCAATTGGATAAGGACAGTTATCGTTAACGTTATCGTTATCGTTTAAAAATCCTCGACTACAGCACCCGCTTAAGCGCTTCGTCGTAATCGTGAAGGAGATCAGCGAAGACTTCATCAACGGTCTTGACATTGTTGATGGCAGATACGATCTGTCCGATCTCCACTTCACCATGCTCTATATCACCCTCGAAGATACCGCGCTTAGACGCTGCCTTACCCAGGATCTCACGCAGCTCATCAGCATTAGCACCACGGTCTTCTGCCGCAGCAATACGCTGGAAGAGTTCGTTCTTGATCATACGTGTAGGAGATATCTTCTTCAGACAGAGCATCGTGTCGCCCTCACCCACCTGCAGACAACGTTCCTTAAAGGCATCAGAGGCCGAACTCTCCTGAGTAACCGCAAAGAGCGTACCTATCTGAACGCCCTCGGCACCAAGGGCCTGGGCTGCAAGCACAGCCGAACCAGAGCCAATACCACCGGCAGCAATAAGGGGAAGTGTCGTAGCCTTGCGCACCTGTGGGATCAGCGTCAGCGTAGTGGTCTCCTCTTTCCCGTTATGTCCACCGGCCTCGAAGCCTTCGGCGACAACAGCATCCACACCGGCCTCCTCACATTTCTTGGCAAACTTACTGCTTGAAACGACATGTGCTACCTTGATGCCTGCCTCATGCAAACGGGCGGTGTATTTCTTCGGACTGCCAGCTGAGGTAAATACGATCTTCACGCCCTCATCGATGATGATCTGTATCAGTCGATCGATCTCGGGATACATCAACGGCACATTCACGCCCCAAGGCTTATCGGTAGCCTCTTTCATCTTATGGATATGCTCGATAAGCATCTCGGGGTGCATCGAACCGGCACCTAACAGTCCTAAACCGCCGGCATTGCTCACTGCGGCTGCCAGTCTCCAACCGGAGATCCATACCATTCCACCTTGTATAATCGGATATTGAATACCGAATAATTCTGTAATTCTGGTTGATTTCATCATATATTCTTTTGTTTAGGTATTATTCATGGGGATAGATATGCAAAAATACGACTATTTCGTTGAACCATGAAATCCACGGCATGTTTTAACGATATTTTAAAACAAAAAAAGGGAGACAGATGCTCACGCATGTGCCTCCCAAGAGGAAAATACTAAATTTATTATAACCTATAAAACTTGTGTGTGGTTTATTCTTTTATCTGGATATTGGGTCAACCACCGGGTTCTTACTCAGTGGGTCGAAAGCACCCATACCACCAGCCGTACTGTTCCATCCAATAGTCTGAAGCACGTTCGGGTTGTTGTTCTCATCACCAGTTCCTAATCCCATCAGGTAACAGTTGTTACTCCATACGGGCAGGTAGCCATATGTGACGGTTCCCTCTTCGTCGGTGTAGTTCATCGTGGTGATATCCTTACGCTGCAGATAGTTGTTATAGAAATCAGCCAAGGCCTTTACATTGGCATTCTTATAAATCAGTGAACCATCCTCCACGTTGGTCTCCGTGGTGAAGTCCTCATTCAGGGTAAGGGCCTTTGGCTTGGTAATCTTACCGGTCGTGAATGGATCGGCTGTGCTCTCTTCTGTTGCCGTGAAGACAGATGGGTCGAAATACATCTCCAGACGGTGCAGAGTGATATTGTTCAGTGGAGTAACGCCCAGGTAGGCACAGGTATTGCCACCCCAGCCTGTTGGAACCCAGCTGCTACCGCCGATCTCGTTTTGATAGATACCGCCATCGAAGAGCATCCAACGGTGACAGTCGTCGAAACGCTTGCCTTCATAAGCCAACTCAATCTGACGCTCGTAGAGAATCGCCTCAAACATCTTCGCACGGTCGCTACGGATAGACTGATCGAGACCACAGTCGCCGGTATAACCCACACGCTGACGAACACGTACCAAGGCATTGTAAGCCTCATCGAGTTTGTTCACACCACAGGCAGCCTCAGCAAAGTTGAGCAGCACCTCGGTATAACGCATTGCCAACAGCGGCTGACCATTGTAACGGAAACCATGCTCACTGTCGTAATTATAGAGGGCACGCTCTCCGAGACTGAAATCCTGAGACTTCTTACGGACGTAGATACTACGGCCGCTGGTTCCCATCAGATCAGTGAAATATCCACTTTGGTTGGTGTCGAAAGCTTTGGTCTGAGTAGCATACCATGCATAGTTCTGCAACTCATACTCAGAACCGCTCACATAAGGAGTCTGCTCCTCATGGTCGGTGATGGTGCCGTTGAACTTCCACTCCGTTCCTGGGAATGCAAAGGTACGGTAGAAGCGTGGATCACGATTCAGGAAGAACAACTTCTTATCGTAGGTATACTGTCCGGTCTCTGTAGGACGCTTACCATCAGCCATCGGGAAGAGATCGACCATCTCGGCAGAAGGACTGATACCCTGTGAACCTAAGGCATTGGTAGGACGGATCTGCTGTTCCCAGCAATTCATGATATCACGATCGTAGTTGTCCACCACATTATTACAGATCACCATATAGACAGCCTCTGAGTTGAGTGTCTCTCCACCCATCATGTTACACCAGATACGTGCCCAGTTGCTGGCATTGGTACCGGGACTGTTCTCATAAGAGAGTCCGAAGTGTCCTTCATTGAGTTTTTCGAGCGCTGTCTTATTCAGGTCGTATGCCTCCTGCCAACGGTCTTGCTCATCGGCACGGTTGAAGACAGGACTGGCATAGTAGTTAGCCACATAGCCTGCCAAAGCATAAGCGGCACCAGCTGTGATACGTCCCCAGTCGTTAGCCTCCTCTTCCCAGCGTACAGGCAGCTCATCACCGGCCGTCTTCAGGTCGTCAATGATAAAGCGGAAGGTGGTCTCTGTAGAGTTACGCTTAGCACGCAACTGTGCGGTATCACGCAACAACGTACTCTGAATTTCGGTGATGATAGGCAGTCCTCCGTAGCGCTTGAAGAGTCGGAAATAACGGGTGGCACGGAAGAAACGAGCCTGTCCGTCAACCTCCTTCTTCTGGTTTTCATCAAGGGTGGTGCTCTCTGCGGTACGCACAATCACATCCGTACACTCACGCATCTTCTTCCACGGACTCTCATTAGTACCATAGAAAAAGAACTTGTCGATATTAGAGTTGTCAATGACATTGGCAGGGTTATTATAACGACCCCAACCAGTGAACTCCTCGGTATTGTTGGAGAGGATATCCGGACCACCTACGGGCCAAATATCTGGTGGGTTACTACCCCAACCTTTGGTATTCGGCAATGACATCTGGTAGATATAGTTCAGACGCAACTTCGTAGAGGTCCAGTCGTTGTACACCTCATCAGGTCCGAAACTACCATAGGGGCGCTTATCAGCTAAGAAATCATCGCTGCAACCTATAGTGCTTGCCATTCCCACAACCAGCAGGAAGGCTGCACCTATCTTATATATATATTCTCTTACTTTCATAATGCTGAATATTTTCTTTATACTCATTTCTTACTGTTTTTAGAACGTTACGTTGATACCCATGGTAATCTTGCGCACAACAGGATAGCTTCCGTAGGAACCGGCGAAATTGTCCCAGTATTTACCAGGGATGGCATTGTAGAAGCTGAATGCGTTCTGTACGGTGGCATTGACACGGATATTGGCAAGGCCAATTTTCTGTACGAGATTCTTCGGAACGGTGAAGGCCAGAGTGATGTTACGCAGCATAATCTGTGCAGCAGACATACGCCAGAAGGTAGATGTCTGCGTATTGATACTGTTCTTGTTGAAACCGAAGTTCGGCCAGCGACCGTCCCTGTTAGCCTTGACAATCAGGTTGCCACCGGCATCGTAGAGATCGCTGTAGATGAACATGTCATTCCACATGGTAGAGACATTCTGCTTCTCCATATCACCGAAGTTCTCTCCGCGGAGACTACCTGGTACGGTCGTATAAGCACCCCAGTCGGCAGTGATTGTCGCATTCAGAGAGAGTGACTTGTATACGAAGTTGATGTTCAGGTTGCTCTTATACGGATTGCTGGCGCGCTTAGAGATTTGTACAGCATCCTCAGTGCCGTTGATGACACCGTCGGGAGCGGTATACTCACCATTCTCATCCTTCGGTCCGCGTACATCCTCATAGATCAGCATACCCGGATGGACTTGTCCCTGGGTCAATCCTAAATAGTTGGTGATATGATATTTCTGGAAGTACTCCTCAATCTCCTGATAACTGCGGAACATACCCATGCAGGAGAGTCCCCACAGACCGCGGTCAGTACGCTCGTCCTTCACATAAGAGGTCCATGAAGTACGTGCGGGATCGTCGAAATAGTACTTACGTACACGGTTGTCGTCGTAGCCGAAACCATAGCGCAGCGACAGATAGGTATCTTTGTTGAAGCGCTGGCGCCAACCGATGATGGCCTCAAATCCGAACATATCCATCTCACTATAGTTCTCAGGAGCGGCGTAGATACCTACAGTACCCGGCAGGTTGATACCACCTGGGTAGGCAAACATCTCACGACCCATATCATAGTAACCGTCAACACCGATAGACAGACGACCGTCGAGCATACGCAGATCGATACCGACATTGGTCTTGTAGGTCTTATCCCAGTGCAGGTCAGGGTTGGTACCCGACTTCTCCGGCAACTTGAACGAGCGGGCGGTCACGATGTTCGGGTTCGTTCCGAAGATAGCACCGCCATACTGTACATAGTCGTAGAGCTGGAGCCAGCGCCAAGCATCCACATTGTCACGACCCATGAAACCGAAGGATGCACGGATCTTCAGGAAGTCGATCTTCCACTTCTCCTTCGGGAACCAACTCTCCTCTGAGAGAACCCATCCTGCAGAGAAGCTCGGGAACATTCCCCAGTAGTTCTCAGGCGAGAACTTAGCGGCAGATGCCTGTGAACGAACCAGTGCCTCAAAGAGGTATTTGTCGGCATAAGCGTAGTTGAAACGACCGATGTATGACATGTTAGCGCCCTCTGAACGTCCCCATTCAGCTGTGATCTCCGCATCGTCGGCAAGAGAATTCGACTGTCCGTCGGTGAAGGCCAATGGGTGTGTTCCCTTGACATAACTGTTCTCGCTCCAGCTCTCTCCACGCTCGATAGAGAAAGTACCGCTGACATCATGCTTACCGAACTTACGACCGTACATCAACATGAAACTGAGCTGATAGCTGTCGGCACGACTCATATCACGGCTGATGTAAGAATCCTGTCCGCTGTTGAGCACACGTTTCTCGAGATTCTCGAAAGCTGTGTAGCGGAAACCTTCGAGGGTTACCTCATCGTAATCCACCTCCGGATCGTTGTCAATAATCATGTTAGGATCTGTGATATACAGGTGTTTTCCCGATCCACCACGGTTGATCACGCGGTATACCGTATTCTCCATACGTACGCGGTTGTCTTTCGAGTTGCTGATATTCTTAGAGTAGGTCAGTTTGGCATGCAGACCTTTCAACGGCTCCCAGAACCCCAAGTCAAACTCCAACGTTCCCTGGATAGACATGTTGTTGGCTGTCTGCTCACGGTTGTTACGGGTCATCAACAAACTCTTGTAGTTGTAGTAGTTGGTGTTAGAGGGGTTGTTCTCCATACCAGAGTTGTAGATGGGATAACCATTGATATTATCCGGCACGTATGGAGGATTCCTCAGCAACGTAGAATAATCCTGCTCACCAGTACCCTCATGCGAGTTACGGGTAGAATAGTCTCCTGATACGGAGATAGTAGCCTTCACAAACTTAGATACGTTAGCGGTAAGACCTGCACGATAGTTCCAACGGTCGTAGTCGAGCTTTCCTAAGTTACCATCCTGGGTGTAGAAGCTCAATCCGGCAAAATAAGCCGCTTTCTCAGTACCCCCATTCAGGTTGATGCTATGACGCTGTGTGAGTGAAGAACTCCAGTACTGATCCAGCAGATTATAATTGGTATTCTTCATGGCCTCGAGCTCATCAGCCTGGAAATAGTCCTTCAGCAAGTCGTCGGTCTTATTGTTTTGCAGGGAGTTGGCATAGCGGGCAGCATTGTAGATACGGCCGTAGTCATAACCGCCCAACATCTTGGCATGCTTGATAGCATCGGTATAACCGAGCTGTGTCTGGTAAGAGATACGTGGGGTACCCAGACGTCCGCGCTTGGTCTTCACGAGGATGACACCGTAAGCACCATAGGCACCGTAAACGGCAGCGGCAGCATCTTTCAATACGGTGATGCTCTCCACCTCATCCACATCGAGGTTGTTGAACTCCTCTTCACCCTTCTCATAATCCTGATAGATAAAGTCATCGATCACGAAGAGCGGTGTCGGACTGTTGTTACCACCGATGGCCTTACCACCGGCATCTGATCCTGTAGGCACCAAAGCCACAGCATCACGAGCCTGACGGATGGTGATGGTAGCGTTCTCACCCGGACGACCGGTAGATGGCATGCTCACATGTACAGAGGGTGACAAACCGATGAGGGCCTCCGACAGGCTACTTACTGCCAAGTCTTTGATCTCCTCCGGGTCGATCACCTCGATAGATCCCGTCACGTTCTTCTGCTTCAAGGCACCGTAACCTACTACCACCACGTCGTCGAGGCTGTTCTCATCCTCTTTCAGTACAACGCGCTTGGCATTGGCAGCTGTGACGGTCTGGGTGACATATCCGATAAAACTGATCTTAATCTTTGTTCCCGCAGGCACTTTGATGGAGAAGTTTCCATCCATATCAGAGATAGTACCGTTCTTGGGGTTATTGGCAGCAGCGATGGTAGCACCGATGATCGGCTCTCCCTGATCGTCTACCACTGTACCTGTTACGGTCTGTGTTTGCTGTGCATAGATGGGTGTAAAACCTACTAACATACACAGTAACAAACTTATAATCGTTATTCTTTTCATCTTTTGTTATTCAATTAGTTAGTAGTTGATTTACTGTAACCAGCGCGGGTCACCGCCTTCATTGGCAATAATCTGATATTCACCAGGTTTGAAATTAACACCACCATTGGGCTTCGTCAGGTCAAGGCTCTGCAGCACATCACCCTGGAACTGCGGATCGTAGTCCATGGCAAACGGCGTTCCAGAGTCATCTTTCTGCTGCATATCCTGAGTGTCTATCAAAGTGATACCCCACCAGAAGTTAAAACGGAAGGTTTTGTTTCCACCCCAGCGCGGCAACTGGCGCACGCTATTGATATCATAGAAGATGGAGTGATCGATAGTGAGCCTCTGTCCCACAGCACTGAGGTTGTTGACAAACTTCTGTTTTGTGAAGCACTTACTCAGCGTACATCTGCTGATGGTGAATGTCTGACTGTACATATCCGGTGTCAGATTTCCGAATACCTTCTCCGGGTTCGCATTTGAACTGTTGGAGTAACGCAGGAAATAAGCACTACCATTATCTTCAATGTTATAGATGGTACTGTTGATCAATGAGACATTCTTGATCAGACGACCTTTACTCTGCATACAGATAAAACCGATATTGGAAGTGTTTCGCATCTGACAGATACAATCGTCGATAACCAGATACCAGTAAGCACAGGTAACACCATTGTCATAAAGCAATCCTCTGTAAATATCCTTAAACCAGCAGTGACTGATATAGAGTGGATCTTGAACGATATAGATACCTGTAATTGTACCTACGGTCTTACGATAGTAACCGAGGTTCTCACTCAATATCTCATCGGGCAGGTTGTTCACACTCATACCTACCACACTATTGGCTGTAGACTCTGCACAATCGAAGTTGATGTACTTCACCTTCAGTCCGGAATAGCTGCAGATAGTACCCTTACCGACCATACGTACGATAGGACGATAGATCTTGTCACCACGGAACGTCAGTTTATGACCACCAAAGTCGAGCGTATCACTAATGGTGTACTCTCCGTTAGCCTCCAGGTCAATAGCTACTTCTTCGGTAGTTACAGGAATCTGTGGCTCAATCGTCTTCCACACCTCCGCAATATCTGATCCACTGGGGATGGTAGCCACAGAAGGCACCAAGGTGGTGAACTCAAACGTCTTGATGTCAGGCGCATCTTTGTTGCCATTGTCAGCATTACCGATCACACGGATGTCGAAAGTGTACTTCGAGTCTTCCGTCACAGGAACAGTGACACTACTACCGTCGATCAATTTCTTGTCGAAATCAGCCACGACCTGTGGGTTTGACGGATCATCTACATTGATAAAGGTCACCTCATAGTTAGAAGCGCCATATACCAGCGGCCAAGAGATTTTGGCTGAGGTACCGTCGGTGCTCACTACGAAGGATGCGGAATCAGGGTTGGCGAGCTGCTGATTATGCACACCGGAGTCAAATCCGTTAGGCGACTCGTACCCTTCAGCACATCCAATGATCAGGAAAGCACTGGCTAACAACCATAGGAAAGAGACCTTCTTCATTAAAAAGGAAGTTTTTTTCATAATTGTTTTAGTTTATAGTTATTATATATTAGGTATCATTGATTTTGCAAATCTTAGAATATGCATAAAAACAAGTTATTATCTGCAAGATTAATAGTGATTTTAGATTATAGATTATAATTTTTTTGCAAATATAATATAAATTTTTAATAGTAATGTAATTTTTTCGTAAAAATTTTTATCGATTTTCTTCGAATTTGTTAAGGGCCATAACAAAATACTTTGTTTTACAGGACTTTAATCTGTTATGAATAACAATAATAATCAGGCATCAGTTTTTGGATGTTTTTGCCTACTGCCGCAAGGTCATTCGCCTACTGCCTAGAGTTCTTTTGCCAGCTGCCACAAACCCCTTCGCCTACTGCTTCGTTCCGGAAAAATCAAGCAAACGCACCTAAAAAATTAAGTAAACGCACTTGAAAAGTAGGGACTTAGTTTATCTATGTCCGAAAAGAACACCGATGGACATACATGAAGTAAGTCCCTACAACTATCTCAATTTTGAAGTGTCTTCCCTAATGAGCGTTGATACTGCCAGCGTCTGTGCCAACTGATACATCTTTGCCAAAAGTAAAGAACGAATAACATTAAGCTGAATAGATTGTTGCAGCAGGATGCTTTATTTCTCAAGAATGTGTCTCGTATTTGCAAAAAACTCCGTACTTTTGCAAACAGTAACCAGATCGCTAAAAACAATGACGATGATAAAGAGAAACGTTTTCCTAACAATCGGTATAGCCATGCTGCTGAATATACCAACAGCAGATGCGCAGTCATTGACCAAGATAGAGGCAGAGAAGGCTAAAGCCGAGATCTGCAGAGAGTGGACAGCGGCAACGAAAGAGAAATACCAAAAGGAGTGGAATGAGAGTATCGTGAGGGTAGATTCCCTGATGATGCCTTTCGTGGTGCGTACCTACGATGAGAAACCTGCCGACGGATACAGTCTGTATATCTCCCTGCATGGTGGCGGCAACTGTCCGAAAGAGATCAACGACCAGCAGTGGATGAACCAAGTAGTGCTCTACCGTCCTAAGAACTGTCTGTATATAGCCCCCCGCGCTCCCTATAACGATTGGGATATGTGGTGCAAGCCAAAGCTCGATCAGTTTTATAAGGAGTTGATAGAGATGTGCGTGGTGTTTGCCGATGTGAATCCCGATAAGGTTTATCTGATGGGTTACTCTGCCGGAGGCGACGGTGTATGGCGTATGGCTCCACGCATGGCCGATCACTGGGCAGCCGCTTCGATGATGGCAGGTCATCCGGGAGATGTGTCATTGGTGAACCTTCGTAATACACCTTATATGATCTGGTGCGGAGCCCTCGACTATGCTTACGACCGTAATAAGCTCGACCGTGAGCGGGGTGTACAGATGGACTCTCTGCAGCACGCCGATCCCGAGGGATATATCCACGAGACACATATCATGGAGGGCAAGGGCCATTGGATGGACCGGGCAGATACCGTGGCTGTCACTTGGATGTCCAAGTATCAGCGTAATCCCTACCCCAAGAAAATCGTGTGGAGTCAGGAAGAGGTGCTTCGCCCTGCTTTCTATTGGATCTCTGTTCCCAAAGAAGAGATGCAGCGCGGGAAGACGATCCGTCTGTCGGCCGACAAGAATATCATCGATATCACCAAGTGTGACTACCGCGAAGTGACCCTTCTATTGTCCGATGAAATCGTGGATTTAGACAAAAAAGTAACCGTGAGATATCAGGGTAAGAAACTGTTTAAGGGGAAGTTGAAGCGTACCGCACAGAACTTGCGCCAAACGATGCAAGAGCGTGGCGACTATCGATATTCCTTCCCTGCAAAGGTAACATTGAGAATACCATAAGTACATTCCCACAAACGATATACCTATTACCGCTGTTGATTATCAACGAGAATAGCAATTTAACACAAGAAACGTTACAAAAGGTACTTTTTGTCAGGTATTCTTTCTTGTTTAACAGATTATTTTGTACTTTTGCACCAAATATGCTTTTTTGAGATGGAAGAAATCTTCGATTCTTTTTTCCGCCAATATTATGCTCCGATGGTGCTTTATACCGACCGTCAGCTCGGCAATCGTGAGCAGGCAGAGGATGTCGTACAGGATGTCTTCAGGAAACTGTTAGAATTGGATTTCTCCGTCTATAACACAGAGAAGTTGAACAGTCTGGTGTTTACCATGCTGAAAAACAGGATTATCGACATTCACCGTTACAACCAGCGCCATCAGCAGGGTGAGTTGCAGGATGCTCCCTCAGAGGATTCCGTGGAAGACAGTTTCTTCGAGATAGAGCTTTACGAAAGACTCTACAGCGAGGTTAACGCTCTTCCCAAGAAAATCTCTGAGGCGATGCATTTGCGTATGCAGGGATTTGACAATCATGAGATCGCTGAGCAGTTAGGCGTCAACTACCACACCGTGCGCAGCAGGATCCAGCGAGGTATCGTGATGCTCCGTGAGAAGTTCGACAAACAATTCCTCTATTCCATTTTTCTTTGAAAAAGAAAAGTTTTTTAATCAAATGGACCTACTTGTTCGTTCATTGGATAAAAGACTTATAAGATGGACATAAAAGACATTATCTTAAAATCGATCTACGGACAACTGACCGATGAGGAGCAGTTGTGCTTAGACGAATGGAAAACACAGCCCAACCACGACAAGCTTTATGAACAGATACGCGCAAACATCCTTCAGAAGAAGGCTGTGGAATATCTGTCGGCTATCGACGTGGAGCGTGCTTTGCAGAATGTGAGAAACGATGAGAAAAAGACGAGTTATCGTACAAAGATCATCAAGCATTACTCTCTCTTGCGGCGTGTTGCTGCCGTGGCGTTATTGCTCATGGTATGCGGCGCTTTCTGGTATCATCATGAATACACACGGGTAACCCCACCTGTTATCTCCGAGGAGGTGCATCAGGCTATGCAACAGAGTAAGGAGAGTGGCAAGCAGGGTGCAGAGGTGGTGAGCAGTGCTACGACAGGCAAGAAGGTCATCACCCAGGAAGAAGTATCACTCTATCATGTGGATGACGACTTTGCCAAGCAGTTGGCCGAAGCGAAGCGTATCACCACTCACCACGACAAGGAATACTGGGTGACGCTGGATGACGGAACACTCGTGCACCTGAACTACAACAGTAGGCTGATCTACCCGGAGCAGTTTGGAGACCGTCGTGATGTGATCCTCGATGGTGAGGCTTACTTTATGGTGGCAAAGGATAAGAGTCGTCAGTTTGTGGTGCATACCCCGCAGGGTGATGTGAAGGTACATGGCACAGAGTTTATGGTGAATACCAAAGACGACAGTTATCCGCAGGCTGAGGGCAATTCTACTACCGTGGTATTAGTAAAAGGTAGCGTGAGCTTCACCACCGAGAGTGGCATGGAGCAGCAGATGCAGCCAGGGCAGTTCCTGACGGTAAGCAGTATCGGCAATAACCAGACCACTGCCTCTTTAAGAGTTGTAGATACCACACCTTATGAGGCTTGGAACACAGGTACTTTTGTTTTTGAGAACAGCAAACTTGAGCACCTGATGAATGTGCTGGCCCAGTGGTATGACATCAAAAACGTAAACTACACGAAAAACAGTCTTCGTAATATCCATTTCACAGGTAACCTGAAGCGATACGGCAGTATTGAGCGTATCATGGAAGCCATCATGATGACGTGCGATGTGCGTATCGCCCTGGATAAAGACTCCATAACCATTTACACTGATCATTAATAATAATCTAAATACATTTAAAAAATGACTAAAACTATCGTGAAAAGCTGTCTGTTGCTGCTGGCATTGCTCACCGCACAGGTGTTGCCGGCTCAGACGCTCGACAAGGCACGCGTAACAGTCGACATGGAGAATGTCACTGTGAAACAGTTCTTGGACGAGATAGAGCGACAGACAGGTATTGAGTTTCTTTACAATGCTGATGAAGTAAAGAATTTACCGCGTATCGCTGTCAAGGAAGAGAAGGCCAATGCCCGTCAGGTCATCAACAAGGTGATGGCCCGCATCGGCTGCGAGTGCAGGGAGAACAACGGTATCGTAGTAATCAAACTACAGCGTGGCTCTGCCAACAAGCATGTGGTGAGTGGCGTTGTGGTCGATGAGAACAAAGAACCGGTCATCGGTGCACAGGTGAAGGTGCTCGGCACCAAGCTGATGACGGTTACCGATGCCGATGGTGCTTTCTTCTTTGATCAGACCATGCCTGAGAAGGCTCGTCTGCAGATTACCTATATCGGTATGCAGACGGTCAACATGCCTGTCAGGAGCAACATGATGGTGAAGATGAAATCAGACACCCAGATGCTCGAAGGTGTGGTAGTAACCGGTTATCAGCAGTTAGACCGTCGTAACCTGACCAGTTCGGTAACCAGTAAGACCATGGAAGAACTGGAGATTCCCGGTGTGGCTGACCTGTCGAAGATGTTGGAGGGAAAGATCCCTGACCTGATCTCCATCAACAACAGTGGTGAGGTGAATGCCACCAGTAAGATCCGTATCCGTGGTACCTCTACCATCGTGGGTAACCGTGAACCACTGTGGGTACTCGACGGTGTGATCCTTACCGACCCGGTAGATCTGTCGCCCGACGTATTGAACGACCCCGACTATGTGAACCGTATCGGTAATGCCATTGCCGGAATCAACCCCCAAGATATCAAACGTATCGACGTTTTGAAAGATGCTGCCGCCACTGCTCTGTATGGAACACGTGCGGCAAACGGCGTTATTGTGGTGACCACTAAGAGCGGTCGTGAGGGTAAGCCTATCATCTCCTACTCCGGACAGTTTACCGCCCGTCGCCGTCCTTACTATTCTGATAAGAAGATCAACCTGATGAACTCTGCCGAGCGTATCCAGTTCTCACAGTATCTGGTAGATCATCAATATAAATACTCCACCGACATGGCACATGTAGGTTATGAGTGGGCGCTGACACAATATTATGCCGGACAACTTACCCATGAGGAGTTTCTGAAGCAGGTAGAGGATATGATGGCAGAGAATACCGACTGGTTCGACCTGCTTTGTCACAACTCTTTCTCACACGACCATAACGTGAATATCTCTGGTGGTTCTGACAAGGTACGTTACTACACCTCTATCGGTTATACCGATCAGGATGACGTGATCAACAATACCACCAACCGTCGTTATACTGCCATGGTGAAACTCGACTTCGACTTAAGCCGTAAACTCAAACTGCAGTTTAACGTGAACGGCTATCTGAACGACCGTACCTATAACCCTGGTGATGTCAACCCCATCAACTATGCTTATAAGACAGCACGTACCATCGCTGCCTATGAGGATGACGGCAGTTATCACTTCTATCAGATGAGAGGCCGTAACGGAAGATATTTTGACTATAACTTCCTCCATGAGTTGAATAACACTTCTTTGGAGCAGCAGACCAACGCAGTGACCGCTACGGCCAACCTGCGATTCCAAGCGACAGAGAACCTGTTCTTCAACGGCGTATTCTCTGCTAACATCCAGAATTCCGGCACAGAGACCTGGTATGGCGAGGAGAGTTTCTACGCCCGTAACCTGAGACGCTATGAGCTGGATGAGACAGCCCTCACCGACAGTGAGATGCCTTACGGTGGTGAGTTCCGTAAGTCAACCAATAAGAATATCGGTTGGACAGCCCGTATCCAGGGTAACTACAACAAATACTTTGGTAGTGACAAACAGCACAATGCCAATATCGCTCTCGGTTTTGAGGCAAGCAGCGGGCATTATACCGGTGACAGCTACACACAGCGCGGCTATTACAAAGACCGTGGAAGATCTTTCGCTACAGGCATCCCCGCTAACTTCGTGTATTACTGGAACTGGATGCGTGAGAATGTACCGCACATCACCGATGCCACCAACAACATTGTCTCGGCATACGCTACCCTCTCTTACAGCTATAAGAACATGTTCACACTGAATGTCAACGGCCGTTACGACGGTTCGAACAAGTTTGGTAGCCGCAGTAACGAGAACCTGTTGCCTATCTGGTCTGTTTCCGGCAATGCCAACCTCATGAACATCTTCCGTATCAATGCCGACTGGCTGGATCATCTGGCACTCAAGTCATCTTATGGTGAGCAAGGTAACATGCTCGACAACCAGACACCGGAGTTGATTATTAAGAAAGGTAACATGAACGGTTACTATGATGAGATGATCTCTACACCGGCTTACTTTGCCAACCCGGATCTGAAGTGGGAGAAGACCCGCTCATTCAACGTCGGACTGGAGTCATCATTCTTCAACGGTCGTCTGCAAGTGGAGACAGAGTATTACTATAAGAAGACTACCGATGCGTTCTTGGATAAGGTGATCTCTGATGTGAACGGTTTCAACTCATATGTGGTAAACTCAGGTACCATCACCAACCAGGGTTTCAACGTGTCTGTCAGTGCTACACCTATCAAGTTCAAGAAGTTCTACTGGATCCTCTCAGGTAACCTCTCCAAGATCTACAACAAGATCAAGACAGCACCGGGTGCTGAGACCTATGAGTTGAGCAACTTCCTCAATGGTTCTGCTGTGGTGGAGGGTTATCCGGTAGGAACCTTCTTCTCCTATCGCTTTGCCGGACTGAGCGCCGTGGATGGCGGTCCGCTGTTTGAGGATTGGGAGGAGCGTCAGAGCGAGTTGCGTGAGGCCAAGAACTACGAGGCTTATACGAAGGTGCTGGCTGCCAGTGGTCGCCGTGAGCCGGATATCACCGGAAGTATCAACAATACCTTTACCTATAAGCAACTGCGTCTGTCAACCTCTTTGATCTACAACTTAGGAGCGAAGACCCGATTGTTCCGTCTTTTCGATTCCATGCTTAACGGATTCCGCTCAGAGGATAATGTCAACCGTGATATGTTGAACCGTTGGCAGAAGCCCGGTGATGAGAAGATCACCAATATCCCAGCGGTGATGGGACAATGGACAGACGGATATTTCTACTACACCTCACACTGGAGCGCCGGTTATCCCTATACTGGAGCACCAATAGGCGAGAATGCCTGGAATATGTACGACTACAGTACAGCCCGTGTGGTAAGTGCCAGCTATCTGAAGTTGTCGAATGTATCCCTGACCTATGAGTTCACTCAGGAGCAACTCAAGAAGTTAGGACTAAGTCGATTAGCCCTCACGCTGAGTGCCTATAATATCTATACTTGGTGTAACTCGGCCCTGCGCGGTCAGACACCTTCACAGGGAGGATTCACCGAGGTGCAGTTGGGTGACACACCGAGCTATACCTTTAGTGTCAATGTTAATTTCTAATAACCGGAAAGAAAAATGAAAAAAGATTTCTTAAAATATATCGTATTGTCACTGGCGCTGGTGTCGCTGACAGGCTGCGGTGACTTCCTGGAGGAATCATCTCAGGACAACGACTACGTACGCTCATGGAAAGACTTGAATGAGTTACTCCTGGGCGGTTGTTATATGGAGGTGAACCCAACGGCAGGATACGCTGCATTCGTTGTAGAGTCGAACAAGGGCATGTTCCTCCATCTGTTGGCTGATGAGGTGGAAGAGAATAACTTCGGTGATCGGCATTTTGACAACCATGAGCGTGAGTTCGCCTACCTCACCTGGCAGCAGCGTACGGGTATGAAGGAGACCTTCAACGGCTTCTTTACAGAGAACAACACCTGGACGCAGATCTATAAGAATATTAATGTGGCCAATAACATCCTGAAAAGCGTCGTAGATGTGCCGGTAACCTTAGACTCTGAGAAAGAGGGAGCCACACGTGTATCTGGTGAGGCCCACTTCCTGCGTGGCTTCTATTACTTCTGGTTAGTTAACCTCTATGGCAATCCCTATGATCCCAATACAGCATCTAAGGATCTCGGTGTGCCTATCAAGACCAGTGAGCTGGTGGAGGATCAGAAGTTTACCCGCAACACTGTGCAGGAGGCATACGACCTGATCTTGTCTGATCTTCTGACAGCAGAAGAAGAGTTGGCCCAGGTTACCAAGCCCCGCCACTCAATGTATCGCGCTGATGTTACCTCCGTACGTCTGTTGCTCAGCCGTGTTTACCTGTATATGCAGAACTGGGAGAAGGCCGCGGAATATGCCCGTAAGGTAATTGCCGCACATCCTACGCTGATGAACATGACAGAGAATACCGATTATTTCAGCACGAAGGCTAACCCTGAGAATATCTTCTCCATGGGTGGCGATGACCTGGTATCTATCATAGACCCTGCCTTTCAAGCACTACGTGTGAGCAAAGAACAGTATGCGCAATACTCTTCCAACGACCTGCGCCGTGAGCGCTGGTTCTGGACCTACGGCTCATTTGCCGGACTGACCAAGCGTCGTGCTAACTTTGAGATGTCATCTGTAACCTATCCAAAGACAGATATTCAGTATTATCACACGTACTACAGCTACTACACCACGGCACAGGCCGATGTATCATCACTGTTCTGGCTCCGTTCGGGTGAGGCTTATCTGAACCTGGCTGAGGCTGAGGCATACATGGGTCATGACACAGAGGCACTCCAAGCACTGAACACCCTCCGTAATGCCCGTTTCTATAAGGATGCAAAAGACCGTGTAGTGACCGCGACAGGTAGCGAACTGATTTCGGCTATCCGTAAAGAGCGTCGCCTGGAACTGGTGCTGGAAGGCCATCGCTGGTTCGACCTGAGAAGATACAGAGTATGTAAGGTACAACCGGAAAAGAAATCCATTACCCATAACTATACATTATATAAAGACCGTGGTTCGGCCGACTTTATCGAGACACGTCAGTATGTGCTGACAGAAGATGATGAGTCATGGACACTGCCTATCCCACAGGAGGTGCTCGACTTTAACACCGGTATGCCTAACAATCCTAACAAATGGCGTGACTACGTGGTTGTTCCTACTGAAGAATAATGATTAAACAACAGAAATCATGAAGAGAAAAATCCAGATAATATTGGCAGCATGTATGGCGGTAATGCTCATGACTGCCTGTGGCGAGGACGATGAGACTTTAGGAACGGAGTATCAGGACCCGACGAATAATTTCATCCCCAACCCCTCAGCCAACGATGACACCTCTGTATTGCGCAGAGAGTTTAAGGAGAAATACGGCAGTTACCTGCTCTTTACCGATACCCTGCAACACTACCAGATCGGTATCGACGTGAACGGTGATCCGAAGTATTTCACAGAACTGCTCAATATCCTGTATGCAGTGGGCCAGTCACTCCCACTTACGGATACACAGAAATACACCTATTTTACGGATATCGAAGAGCAGCGTAAGGTAGTTGACTATATGGATCTATACATCCTGAACCATATCACCGGCAAGCTGCGCCCCTTCAGCTGGTTCTTAGCCAAGACGATAGAGGTGAGGAACAACCGCGGCGAGATTAATCGTCCATTCGCTGCTTGCGGACAGCGTACCATCGTGGTTTCGTTAGGACAGGCACTTCGCCTCTCCGAATCCGGAAAGAAAACACTGGCTACCCGTATCCTGAATACCATCATCGGACAGTTGGCTCAAAACAACAGCAGTGCCTTCACTGACTTCTTTGCGATCAGTGGTGCACTATATTCCCGATCCATGTCTGTCCCAGAGGGTACCACCCGTAACGAATACCTCTATCAAAACGGATTCATCAGTCCGGCAAGCTCTAGTCCTAATTTTTATTTCCCCTCACAGAAAGATGACCTGCAGGCATATTCACTGATTGTCATCTCTTATACGGATGAGCGAATAGAAAATACTTATGGTCAGTATCCTTTAGTGATGAATAAGATCAAGATGATGAGGGAGGTACTCACTAAGTTAGGTTATGTTTTCTAAAGAATAAAAAGAAGAATATGAGATACAAATCAATGATATGGGTCTTGATGACCCTGATATGTATGGGATCCCTGTCTGCTTGTGATGACAAGGAGGATGAGGTACCTGCCAAAGTACCTGCAACATCAACTGGTACCTTTGTAGATGAACGTGACGGTTTAGTATATAACACGGTTCGCTATGGCAACTTAGAGTGGATGGCACAAAACTTTGCCTATACCGACGGTCTGTCGGATGTTACCATTTACTTGGATTACGATGAGCACGAGGCAAATCCCTCCAGTAAGAGAAACCTTGCAAAATATGGCCGCTTATATTCTTTCGGTGCTGCCAAACGCTTGTGCCCTGAGGGATGGCGCCTGCCTACAGATGAGGATTGGCAGAGTCTGGAGCAACAGCTCGGCATGTCGGCTGGTGATGCTGCTAAACGTGAGTGGCGTGGAAACGTGATGCACAATATGGTTAGCTTGTATGAGGATCCTTGTGATCTGAACCTGCTCTTGGGTGGTTACTATACCACACATACCATCATGTCCACCTCTGGCTGGCGCTTCATGGGAAATTACGGCTTCTACTGGACATCCTCTAAGGATCCTCAGAAGGAAGGTGAATATTATTTCTACCGTAAGTTCTTCTACGATCGCAATGAGGTATTCCGCGAGAGTATGGAGACCGAAGGCCAGTTCCTCAGTGTAAGATACGTACGCGATGCGAGATAAGTGGTGTATAACGGTAGTGATGCTGCTGGCAGTACTCTCAGCGAGTGCTGCCGGCGAGCAGGATCAGCAGCAGACAGACAGTCTGAAAGCTGACTCCATCAACCGTGTCGCCGCTCATCCGGATTTCGTTAAGGTATGGCTGGTGACGGCAACCCCAGGCAATAGTACAACCTCTGTCTTTGGCCATGCTGCCCTCCGTTTGCAATGTGCATCGGAAAATCTTGATTATTGTTTCTCGTTTGGTACGGAAAATGACGGATTGGACTTTTTCAAGTTTGTCAACGGCTCTACAAAAGGTGGTTTCCAGAGTATGCCAACCAGTTCATTTATCTCAGACTACAAGAAAGAAGGACGAGGTGTGAGCCAGTTGCAACTTAATCTGCTGCCACATGAGGAGCAAGAGTTATGGAGACTGCTTGACCATGAAGTAGAGCAAGGACCTCACTGGAATTATAATTTTATTACGACCAGTTGTACGTCGATGTGTATCTGGGCTGTGGAGCAATGTCTTGATAAAGAGCATATCGAGTATCACGATCTTGATCCCATTCTCAGTGCTACATACGCAGAAGTGATGCATAGCATCTCTACCCACGCACCTTGGCAGGAATTGCTGATTAACCTACGTTTTTTCAAACATAGACATGAGAAGGGAGATCTGAATGAGAAATTTTCACCGGAAATGCTGTTGTCATCTTGGCAGAAAGCTTCTCTGAAAGACAGTATTGGATCTATCCGCCCCATGACAATAGGTTTGCCACAGACACTCTGCAAGGCTGACTCCAAGCAGACTGTGAAGGCCCCAATAGTAACTCCACTCAGGGCTCTGTTAATACTGTTTCTGCTGGTAGCCATCACAACTATTATTATAAAAAAGAAAAGAAAGAGATAAACCCTTTATTAATAAATTAACAAATGATTATTATGAAGAATTTTTTTACCTGTTTGAGTAACCACAAAAAAATGTTGTTGGTTGCTGTTGTATCGTTAATGACTTTTGGTCATGCCTCTGCCAATTCTTACTATTACAACCATTATGTTGTCTTAAATACCTATCCGACCGGAAAGGGTAAGGTATATGCTGAGATTCCAACTGAAGGAGTAAAGACTGAAGATGCCAACTTTGAGACTCCTGCTGAGAGTGTAGAAGTGAAGTATAATTATTACTCTTCTGCATCTTCTTCCTTTACAGCTACTGCAGTTCCTGAAGATGGATGGATCGTTGCCGGTTATACTTATGGAACAAAAAATGAGGATGGGACTTTCACTGCAAGGACTGATACCCTTATCACTGCAAATAACCCAGCAAGTCTTTCATCCACATCTGTAAGCTATAGTGAAAACAGTTTGGAAGAAGCTCTGGCAACATTCCCATTGGAGGCAGATACCGCATTCTACGCGGTCTTTACTCATGTCAGTCCACGTGTAGAAAACGGACAGGAGAATTTTGGTAAGGTAACAATTGATAAGATCTGCAACGATGTCGGTGATAAGGTGACCCTGACAGCTACTCCTGACAGCACCTCTACTTTCGCTTACTGGTTAGAGAAGAGCACGGGTAAGCAGATTAAGGATAACCCATTGACCGTTGACGTTACCAAGGCAGAAGAATACTATGCTTATTTCGAGAGTGACCTGATGGAGACAGTTACCTTCCCGGAGGGTGGCGGCTATCTGCCATACTATACTCCTTGCTATGTTTATTATCCGAGTAATTATTCTTTTGAGGTGATGATCTTCGATACCGACAGTCCTACGAAATTTGAGCTGAATGGTAAGGATGCTATCGCAGCTGTTCCTACTCCAATTGGTTATTATGCAGGACAATTTGCCGGTGTACAGTTGCTTTACGGAGAGGGAACACATGCCTTCAAACGCAATCTTACAAGCACAGACCCAAGCACAAATGAAAACTTCCTCCGCTGGACTGGCGAGACAGGTGTAAAGACTGATACCCTTCCTTCCGGACACCATTACTATACCTTCGATGTAAACAATGAGGTATTCAGAATCGCAGGTGCCGAAATCGCTGCTAAGCAGGTATATATGGCTATGCCCGACTCTTGTGTAGAGAAACTCACTCCGGGTTCTTTCCCAGACATTATCTATACCAAGACAGACGGTTCACAGACCGGTATCGCTACCATCAAGGCTGGTGAGACCGTTAAGAGCAAGGGTATCTATACCCTCGACGGCCGTAAGGTAGATGCTATGGAGCAGAGAGGTATCTACATCTATGATGGTAAGAAGATTCTCTATCGCAAGAAGTAATTACTATAATGAAAAAACTATTCTATACGATCTCCCTTCTTCTGAGCTGCATAGCAATGCATGCCCAGGAGAAGGGCTTTGTCATCAGAGGACAGGTGAATCTGCCCGACGGATACTCGGTGGGTATCGTCTGCCATACCGACACCTCCTATTCTGTTGATCTGGCCAACGGCTATATCAAAGACGGATTATTCGTGTTGAAAGGAAAACATATGGACAGTCCGGCTCAGGGTACGTTGATGACGAACAACCTGGAACTGGTGGAGAAGAACCACTGGCCAACAGACTCTATCCGCTGGACTTACAACGAGGTGTTCTTATCCGACGGACAACTGGTATTCACACCTGACTACCGTCTCCATGGCACGCAGGTGCAGGAGGACTATAACGACCTGCTGGATATGGGCGGTGAGATGGAGGCAGATGCCTTTGCCTTTATCGACAAACACCCGCAGTCGGTCATCTCGCTCTACTTAGCCAACAAGCTCTTGCAGCGAGGCTATAACCTCACCAATGAACAGGTGGCTCATTTAGAGGAAACCATTAAGCTGACAGGTGCTGATCCTGTAAGGGAAAGGGAATACACCAAGCGGATGCATTCTGCTAAGTTTACCACCAAGGGTAGTAACGTGACCGACTTGTCTTTGTTGGATATTAACAACAAGGCTTGTCAGCTGGTAGATGTATTGCCAAAGGGTAAGTACGTATTGATCGATTTCTGGGCTTCCTGGTGCGGAATGTGTCTGCATGCCATGCCCGAGGTAGCAGAGATCGCCAAGGACTTCAAAGACCGCTTCTGTGTAGTAGGTGTCTCTATCGACACAAAGGATGCCGCATGGCGTAAGGCCATGGAGAAACATCCTGAGCCATGGCCGCAGTATATCACCACCAAGCAAGGCTATCAGGATCTCTTCGACAAATACCAGGTAGGCAACGGGGTACCTTATTACCTGTTGGTAGATCCCCTGGGAAAGGTTATCTTCTCACCCAGCCATCCCTCGGATGTACGTGAGTATCTGGAACAGGTGACTAAAAACTAATATGTAAAAGATACATATAAACACAGAGAAACAGAGAATCGGAGATCTTATATTTATTCTCTGTCGCTCTGTATTTCTGTGTTGTAACTAAAAAAATATTTTAAGACGATGAAAAAACTATTATTGACTATTGTTGCAGCCATGATGATGGCTAATGTTTCTGCCCAGAACGGTTACACGATTACGGGAACGGCAGAGGGAACGGTAAAGGGTGATACGGTCTTCCTGTGCGAGATGCAGGGTTTCTTCGCCATGGTGCCCGTCGATACGGCTATCGTGAAGAAAGGACAGTTCCAGTTTACGGGTTCTTTCGATGGTTGTGTGCACCGTTATCTGCTTGCGATGCACAAGGGTGAGGTAGCTTGTACAAGCGGTATCCTGCTGGAGAATGCTCCTATCAAGGTACAGATGTTCAAAGACGAGAAAAAGAATATCGTAGAGGGCGGCCCCAGCAATCAGTTATGGAATGAGTATGAAGAGGGTGCCAAGGTGTTTGATGACCGCATGGCTCACGACTGGAGCATCTGTCTTGATACGACCATTGCCGAGAAGGATAAGGTGAAGGAGCGACTGCTGGTGAACACCTATTCTGATGACCGTAGAAACTTCACCAAGCGTTTCATGCTGCAGCATATCGGAACACCCGTTGCCGACTACCTGTTGCAAGGCACTTTGAACGACTTTTCCAAAGAAGAGCAAGAACAGGTGTTACAACTCTTCGGACAGCAGAAGAACCAGTACTTCGTGTACAAAGGACTCATGAAGGAGCGCAAGGCAGAGGCTGCCACGGGTGTAGGTGCGCAATATACCGATTTCAGCATGCCAGATCCTAATGGTAAGGTGATCAGCATCTCTGACTTCGTCAGCAAGAACAAATATACGCTCGTTGACTTCTGGGCCAGTTGGTGCGGACCATGCCGCGCGGAGATGCCCAACGTGGTGAAGACATACGATATGTATCATGCCAAAGGCTTCGAGGTGGTAGGTGTGTCTCTCGACAACAACAAAGAGGCATGGGTAAAGGCCATCGGCCAGTTGAAGATGCCATGGCCGCAGATGAGTGACATCAAGGGATGGGGTTGCGAAGGTGCTGCCCTTTACAACGTGAAGGCTATCCCTGCCAACGTGCTCATCGACCAGCAAGGAAAGATCGTTGCCAAGAACCTGCGCGGCGAGGATCTGCCAAATAAAATGGCAGAGTTGCTGAAGTAATAGGTAAACCATTAAACACAAATTTATGAAAAGAAGTGTGTTTTTTGTGTTAACAACCATTATCTCTTGTGCTTGCATGCAAACCATGCAGGCACAGGAGAGATCCGTTTTTTCTGTCAGTTATGTGCTGGAAGAAACAAATGAGCCCCCCAAGTTTTGGCATCAGTATAAGCTGGATGTGGGGAAGCAGACGAGTCATTTTTATGACTGGAACGAAACACAAAACAAGCAGATCAACGACAGTGTATGTAAGTCTAGGGGTGAAACACCACGAGAAGACTCATATAGCTGGCATTGCATAGGGGTGGAAGGATTTCATCCGACCCCCACATATCTGCATGTATTGAAAAACACACCGACAGAGAACGAGATACTCGTCTCTGACATCATCAACTTTGGGGGGAGCAGAAACAATATCTATTATCAAGAGCCCATAGCGGATTATGGCTGGGAGATGATGGAAGGTGACAGTGTCATCGGAGGTTATGCTTGTCAGAAAGCACAGATGATCTACCGCGGACATACCTGGGTGGTGTGGTTTACTCCGGAGATAGCCGTGAGCGACGGTCCGTGGAAGCTATGCGGCCTGCCTGGCCTTATCCTCGATGCCGCCGATAAGGAGGGTGACTATCACTTTATGTTTACCGGTTTGGAGAACGCTACCGACAGGGAGATCCTCCTCAATACAAACAACAGTAAGAAGACAACAGCCAAAGACATGTATAAGATGTTTGTAAAGGCTAATGAGGATAGGAATGCGCGCATGCCGGCGGACATGTTGTCTCACATGGGTAATAAGAAACAGCGTATCCGTCTTTTGGAACACTTGGCCGAATAATGACCAGACGACAACTTCTTATCGCTTGTCTGTGCTGGTTCTCTCTCTTAGCGATGGCACAGACATATAGCGGCAGTGTGTGCGACACGCAGGGCCGCCCACTGCCTCGTGCCTCTGTTTCAGCTAAGTCAACTGGCAATAAGGTGGTGGCCTTCTCACTGACCGATAAGGAAGGTAGGTTTAAACTGACTGTCGGAGAGAAGAAGGCCTCTATGATTGCCGTATCGATGATGGGCTACGCCACCAAGTCGGTTGCGATAGACAGCTTCAAGAACAACGGCAGGATCGTTCTCGAAGAGCAGGTACAACAGTTGAAAGAGGTGAAGGTGAGACAGCAGCGTGTCAGTCAGGAAGGCGACACACTGGTATATTCCGTGGCAGGATTCAAGCAAAAGAGTGACCGAACGATTGCTGATGTGCTGGCGCGAATGCCAGGTATCAAGGTGAACGACAACGGATCGATCACGTATCAGGGAGACCCCATCAACTCTTTCTATGTGGAGGGTATGGACCTGATGGGCAACAGTTATGCACAGATCAGTGAGAACCTGCAAGCAGACAAGGTGAAGAATGTGGAGGTGTACGAGAAACACCAACGGGTAAAAGCCAAGCGGGGAATAGAGAATGTGCGGTCGGCAGCCCTTAACCTGGTGCTGGATGAGAAGGCGAAAGGGATATGGCAAGGGAATATCGACGTGGGCACAGGTACTGCCGTGCAAGACTCTGCCACCTGGCTGCGCAAACTGAAATGGACAGAGATGATGTTCGGAAAGAAACTGCAGACGGTCTCCATCTATCACCATGCCAACGTGAATGAGAGATCCAACAGACGGATAGTGTCGCAGTTCTTGCCGACAGTGGGCCATAGCAGTGCGGTATCCTTCGTCAACCACCCTCCGGTGGACAATAGCCGATACCTGCGTGAGGACAGTCATATGGCCACCACCAACTGGATAACACGCTTAGGGGAGGATGCTACCTTGCGAACGAACATGTATGCCTCGTATGGGCATGACAAGGCATCATCGCAGGTGGAGACACAATACCTCGATGTGCTCAACGCCACACTGATCGATGAGTATTCCACAGGCTCGGGCAACCGACAGGACTATGGGGTGTCACTCAACTATACTCTGAATGCCAGTAAGACGTATCTGAAAAACGAGCTGAAGACGAGTCTTAACAAGGTGGACTGCAATGGATATACACTACTCAACAGCCAGAAAACACCTCAGCGATCAGAAACGAAGCGGGCAGAGATCAGAGACCAGATGAATGGTTTCCTGCGCTTTCGTAACAACCAAACTGTAGATGTGAGCGGAGGCTTCGGTTACAGCTATAGGCCATCGTCGCTATTGTTGCTGAACGGCAGCGTGCAGGAGTCGAACACACACACCTTCGATGCAAGTGGCTCTGCCAGCTATGGCCACAGTCTATGGAAACTGGCGGTGCGCTATATGGCAGGATTTGACCTGTCGGTAAACCGGCTGGCCCTGTATGGAAACGGCTATCAGGGGGAGCGCGAAGATAACCGTTCAATGAAGTGGCATATCACCCCCTCAACAACGCTCCCGATGGGTAAACTGCAGTTCAGCCTCTCCCTGCCTATCCAGTGGTATAACCGTTCGTTTGAGGGTGACAACAGGAATGATTTTATCGTTGACTGCCGGGCGGAGATGGCGTATGAGACACAAAGCGGTGTCAATACTTATCTGAGATACAACAGCAGTTGGATGCCGGGAATGATGCCCTCAAACTTATCTAAATATACGGATTATCGTAACAAAACAACAGACAACGGTAGGTTCAACGATAACAGGGTGCAAACCGTGGACTGGTCGACTAAATACAGAAACCTGATGTGGGGACTCAATGCCAATGCGCAGGTCGGGGTATCCTTCACAGGAAAGAGCCCGCTCTATGAACGTTCCTTGCAAGACGGAGAGTACCAAAGTGTGCTCACCCAACATCGGCATGGCAGCAGGAGGCTTTTCATTAATGCGTCAGCATCGAAGACCTTAGGATTCTGGAGAGCCATGGTAAGCTTAACCGCAAATGGATCTCACTCTTCGTATAAGATGATTGTCAACAGTAACCTGCAGTCGTGCTCATCCGACAATGCCTCCGTAACGCTCGACTGGAACATGCAGCCCCTCAGTTTCCTCTCCTTGAAAGGACGGTCGACGATGTCATGGAGAAAACAAGACATTGGTAACAGCATCATGCCCACCCTGCGAGATAATGTCATCGGGCAGCATCAACTGACTACCTATCTCATGTTCAACCCCATCATGATAGAGTGGAGCAGCTACCTGTCGCACAATAATGACAAGCGGGTGCCTGTAAGCTCATTCTCGGATATCCTCGTACGTTTACGTAAGAAACATCTCGAGGTGACACTCTCCTGCCAGAACATCTTCGGCAAGAAGAGCTACTACCAGCGCACGGTAACTACCAACATGGAGCGCTACGAGATCTACACCCTGAGGCCACGCGAGATAATGGCAACCGTATCGTTTGATCTGTAATTATTCACTTAAAGCCGCATTATACACCTCTTGCAAGGTCATGGGCTTGGGGATAGTGCCAAGCTGACGATATCCATCGGGGGTGATGACATAGTCGAGCTCGTTGCGCAAACCGGTAAAGTGGCGCCACGGACCAAGTCGGTCATAACAGATGAAGTCGGTAAACTGCTTCTCT
>OCTW013385330.1_pt1 | contig 41685 bp, 32 predicted proteins | sample 1539671 | NCBI WGS metagenome assembly OCTW01 (sample SAMN02144230, study PRJEB22623) | gut metagenome | biome: sheep rumen | host: Ovis aries | place: New Zealand
GCGATAGAAGCCGTTAATGATCATAATGTTACAATTATAACAGGAGGACCTGGTACTGGAAAAACTACAATAATCAAGTCTATAATACAGATTTATGAAAAGCAGGGAAACAAGGTCGTATTATGTGCACCAACTGGTAGAGCAGCAAAAAGAATTACAGAGACCACAGGAGAAGAAGCAAGCACTCTGCATAGACTTTTAGAAATCGGAAAGTTTGATGATGATATTTTGTTAAATAAACAGCAAGAATACCAGGGAACTCCGATTGATGCGGATTTAATAATTGTTGATGAAATGTCAATGGTTGACATGTTTTTGATGAATTATTTATTATGTTCAATATATAAAGGGACAAAATTGATTTTAGTTGGAGATAGTGATCAATTGCCATCTGTAGGACCTGGAATTGTTCTAAAAGATTTAATCGAATCAGAGACAGTCACAACTATTCATTTAGACAAAGTATTTAGACAAGCTGCCAAGAGCCAAATCGTTGTGAACGCACATAGAGTAAATGATGGAAAATATTTTTTGCCAAAAAATGAGCTATCAGATGATTCTAAAAAAGATTTTTTTGTCATAGATGAGAGAAATCAGGAAAAAATATTATATCAAATTATTTCATTATGCACAGGAAGACTTCAAAATTATGGTAATTATGATTTTTTTAAGAATATTCAAATTTTGACTCCAACAAAAAAAGGAATGCTTGGGACAAAAGAACTAAATAAATATTTGCAAAATGCATTAAATCCAGAAGATAAATTAAGAGATGAGAAAAAGGCAAATGGTGTAATTTTCAGAGTTGGAGATAGAATAATGCAAGTAAAGAATAATTATGATATTACTTGGGAGAAGGAAAATCTTGAGAAAGAGGAGAAAGTGGAATATGGTACAGGAGTGTTTAATGGAGAAATAGGTACTATTTTAAGTATTAATGAAAGAGAAAAAAGTGTAACAATAAAATTTGATGATGGCAAAGTTGCAATATATGAATACACAGATTTGGAGCAGATTGAACATAGCTATGCAGTTACAATTCACAAGGCACAAGGTAGTGAATATGATGTTGTTATTATGTGCATACCTAGAACAGCACCAATTCTTCTAACTAGAAATTTACTATATACAGGAATTACTAGAGCCAAGCAGCTTTTGATTATAATTGGAGAAAAAAACACAATTGAATTTATGATAAATAATGTTGACAGTAAAAAAAGAAATACGGGGCTAAAATACAAATTAATTTTATATAGTGAAAATAATTGATTGTAATTCAGAGATTTTATTGTTTAAAATCTCTGTTTCAGGACTTCATAAATTTCAAATTTGAGAATTACAATAATTATTAAATTATACCGAGGTGAAATTTTGAACTTTATAGACATTTTATATCCACCAGTGTGCGGTTTTTGTGGAAAATTAGATAAAAATAGATTATGTAAAAAGTGCAAAATTAGATTAAAAAATCAATCTGCTTGCAAAATTGAAAGTTATAAAGACACATCTAGTTATTTTGACGAACACATCTATTTATTTCAATATGATGGAGAGATCCGAGATATAATAATAAAATATAAATTTGAAGAAAAACCTTATATTTATGAAAGTTTTGTAAAATTTATAGAAAATAATGAAAAAATTTGTAATCAAATTGTAAAGTATGATATAATAACTCCAGTTCCAATAAGTCAAAAAAGATATAAAGAAAGAGGATACAATCAAAGTGATTTATTGGCAATTAACATTGCAAAATCAATAAATAAAAAAGATTTAAATAAAGCAATTTCATATAAAAAGACTTTGGTAAAGATAAAAGACAATCAGCCTCAAAGTACATTAAGCCAAGAAGAAAGGGTAAAGAATGTGATAGGAGTTTACGAAGCAAAAACAAAAGAAAATTTTACGGGAAAAAAAGTTTTGCTTGTAGATGATATTTTTACAACAGGAAATACAGTGAATGAATGTAGCAGAATACTAAAAAATATTGGGGTAAAATCGATTGGAATATTTACAATTGCAAAAGATTAATTTCAGAAAGGGACGGTTCTTTTTCAAAAGGGGACGGTTCTCTTTCAGAAGGGGACGGTTCTTTTTTGAAAGGGGACGGTTCTCTTTCAAAAAAGAACCGTCCCCTTTTGAAAGAAGAAAGTGAGGAATATTATGGATGATTTATTAGAAAGTGTTTTAGATTATGTAAGATCAGATTATACAGATTATGCTATTATGATTAATGGTGAATGGGGTGCAGGAAAAACATATTTCTGGAATAATCAAATTAAAACAAAAATCGAGTCACTTACACTAAATGGAAGAAAATATAAGACTATTTATATGTCTCTATATGGTATTTCAAATTTGGAAGAAATTAGTAAGAAAATATTTATTGAAACTACTCAACTAATGGATAAAAATTTGAGAAGATATATGTCAACACATAAACAAACAGCAATTCCAGAATATGCTAAAACTAGCCTTGATATGGCGAATTTTTTCGGTGTGGCACAAAATGGTGAGAAGATTGATTATGATGAGTTTTTTGCTATTAATGACAAGGTTTTATGTTTTGATGATTTAGAAAGAGCAAATGTTGATGTTATAGACATTTTGGGCTATATCAACAATTTCGTTGAACATGATCACATGAAGACAATCATCATCTGTAATGAAAAAGAATTAGCTACAAAGATGAAGAGTGAAAATCTTGAAATGAAGACTTTTATAGCAACTTATCTTTTGGACAAGCAAGGTGAACTTAATAATAATGATTTACCTATGATTGAAAAAATTAAAGATAGAATAGAAACTGTTTTTGAAAGAACAAATGATTATGAGAGAATTAAGGAAAAATTAATAGGAGAGACTTTTGAATATGCACCTAAATTTGACTATATTATAAATGGAATTTTAATGAGATATGAGTCAAATCCAGGATTAGTCAAATTTTTAAGAGAAAATTCTAATTTGATTATGTCAACATTTAAGAGAAGCGGAACAAGGAACTTGCGTATTTTAAAACAATCTTTAAATGATTTTAAAAAGATTTATGAAATGACAGATAAATTTTATCCAAATACTAATAAAATTGTTATGCAAACAATGCTTATTTTTACTATAGCTGCATCATTTGAGATAAAAGCTGGAAAAATTACTAAGGAAAAATTCAAAAATATAGAAGATAATGAAGAATATAAATCAATCTTAGTTTCTTCAAGGGTTTTAAGTGATAATAGACAATTTTATATAAAAGAATTTGATGGAAATTATTATTATAATTTTAAAACAGAATATAGATTTTTTAAATTCATAGAATTTTATATTAGAACTAGAATTTTCGATATGAAAATTTTCAAGCGTGATATGGAAGATGCAGAAATGACATCAAGTGGAGAAAGAAATATTCCTGCATATAAGAGAATTTTAGTTGAAGAATATTGGAAAATTCCAGATGATAAGTTTTTTGACACAGTATATGAGGCTCTTGATGATGTCAAAAAAGGCAAGTTAGAGCTTATAGATATTGCAAAATTGTTTGTATATTATATCTATTTTTACAATAATTATTTAATTAGTTATGACCTAAAAGATTTAAAAGAAGACTTTATTACTGGAATGAATATAGCTGCGAGTCATTCAAGATATTTTCCAAATGTTCGCGAAGAGCTAGAAAAAATTTCAATTTATAATTCATCTGATGATATAAATGAAGTAATCAGTAGTTTTAATGATTTAAATGATGAATTATTAGAAAAAGAATATGAAATAAAAGCAGAAGAGGTATTTAAAAATATTCCAATGAAAATGGAACAATTCTATGAAAGATTTGATAAGGAATGCATGGATATTCCAATATTCAAATATTTTGATCCATATCAAATGTTACAGAGACTTACTTGTGCTACAAATGAAGATATAGTAATTATTAGAGAAAGAATGCTAAAAAGAGCAAAGTTACATCCAGAAGTTGTAAAAGAAGAGCAAAAAAATATGAGTTCTTTAAAGCGTATGATTTCAGACTATTTAAAAGGAAAAGATACAACTATAAAAACTGTTATATTGAAGGGATTTGTTAAAGATTTAGATAAAATGATAGTAGAGGACGAACTATAAATACATTTAAAATGGGACAGTTCTTCTTTGAAGATAGGACAGATATTAAAAAAAGTATCAAAAAAGATCTGTTTTTAATGGTTCTCAGTGTTTTATATTTGAAAGAGAGATGAATTATGAAAAGTGGCAAAAAAATAAAAAATAATGATGATGAATTGAATGATAGTGATGAATTTGTACCAAAAGCCTTTAAAAAGACACGCTTTCAAAAAAATGATAAACATAAAAAAGTCAAAAGCAAAAAAAGAAGGATTTCTATATTAATGATTATTATGATTGTGACTTTTTTAATTATAGAGTTAATTATTTTTACAAACAAATGGCTAAAATTAGCTAAGAATATGCAAAATGTTCAAGACTCTGTCGTATTGAATAGTGACGGAAAACAGATTGCTGAGATAGGAGAAGAGAAAAAAAGAATTTATGTATCTTCAAGTGAAATGCCAGAATATTTAAAAAATGCATATATTTCTATAGAAGATCAAAGGTTTTATAAACATCATGGAGTTGATATAAGAAGAACTGGTGGTGCAATTTTCAGCTATATTATTCATTTTGGAAAATCATCTTTTGGTGGAAGTACAATAACACAGCAACTTGTAAAAAATATAACTGGAGATTCTGATAAAAAAATTTCTAGGAAGATAGGAGAATGGTATAAAGCTTTTACATTAGATAATTCATTGTCTAAAGATGATATTTTGGAATATTATTTAAATATAATTTATGTTGGACCAAATCTTTATGGAGTTGGTGCTGGTTCGAAATATTATTTTGATAAGGATGTTAAGGATTTGAGCATTGCAGAGTGTGCATTTTTAGCAGGAATAAACAATTCGCCAGCTTCATATAAGCCTTTTGATGAGACAGAAGAAAGCAAAGAAAAAGTTAATAATAGAACAAAAACTGTATTATCAAAAATGAAAGAACTTGGATATATTTCAGAGACTAAATATAATGATGCTGTACAAGAAGTAGATGCTGGGCTGAAGTTTAAAAAAGGAAATGTGGATTCAGGAAATGCAGTATATTCATATCATACAGATGCTGTTATAAATGAAGTTTTATCAGACATAGAGGATAAATATAATATTTCAGAAGATTTTGCAACAAATTTTTTATATTTATCTGGATCTAAAATATACAGTACAGAAGATTTGAATGTGCAAGAAAGTATAGAAACAGAATGTAAGAAAAAAACATATATATTAGAGTCTAAAGTAAATGCAGGTACTACATCTCAGGCTGCGATGGTTGTAATGGAGCCAAACACAGGATATATTTTGGGATGTGTTGGAGGACTAGGAGAAAAGACAGAATCAAGATCTTTAAATAGAGCAACACAAAGCACAAGACAAACAGGATCTTCATTAAAGCCTCTTTCTGTGTTACTTCCAGGAATTTCAGATAAGATTTTTACTGCTTCTACTATATATGATGATACTGTAGAAGAATTTGAGCCAGGTTTTGCACCTACAGATTATGACAGTGAACTAGGGAAAATCACAGTAAGGAGAGCAGTTGAATCATCACAAAATATTCCATTTGTCAGGATGCTAAAAGAGATTACTCCTAAAAAATCAAAGAAGTTCTTGGAAAGTATAGGAATTACTACTCTTACAGAAGGAGATGAATCACTTGGTCTATCTTTAGGAGCTTTGGAAAAAGGAATTAGTCCATTAGAAATGGCTGGAGCATATAATACAATGGCAAATGATGGAGTATACATTGAACCAACATTTTATACTAAAATCGTAGAAAAAGATGGAAATGTATTAATGAAAACCTCTCAAAAGAAGAAAAGAGTAGTTTCAAAACAAGTTGCATATATTTTAAAAAGCCTTTTAGAGCAACCAGTGCTTGGAGTTAATGGAACAGCAACATATTGCAAAATTTCAGGAATAGATGTTGCAGCTAAAACTGGAACATCTGATGAAAACTATGATAGATGGCTATGTGGATTCACAAACTATTATACAGCTGTAGCTTGGTTTGGATATGACCAAAATGAAACAGTAGAATTTAATAGAAAAAATCCAGCAGGATATATTTGGGCAAATGTCATGAAAGACATTCATAAAAATAAAAATGATTCTAAATTTGAGATTCCATCTGGAGTTATTGCATGCACTGTTTGCAAAGAAAGTGGAATGAGAGCTAGAAGTGGATGTAAAGATACATATACAGAGTATTATTTAAAAGGAACATTGCCTGCTTATTGTAATACACATTCAGGAAGCGAAGTAAATGATGCCACAAATGAGGGAATTATAGACAAAATAAAAAATTTATTTGGATTTGGAAGCTCATCAAATTCAAATTCCCAAAAATCTACAAGTACAAATACGAATATTAATAGGAGCGAAAATCATTTGCAAAATTCAACAAGTACGAATACATATACAAATAATTCTCAAAATACTACAAATATAAATACAAATACAAATAATTCTCAAAATACAACCAATACTAATACAACAAATAATAATGTTCGAAATTCGACAAATACAAATAATAATACGCAAAATTCGACAAACACGAGTATTAATGATTCTCGAAATAATACAAATACGAATATAAACACAAATAATAATACTAATAATGCTCGAAATACAAACACAGGTACAAATGAAAATTCAGAAAATGCAAGTATTAAGACAAATACTTCAGAAAATTTGACAAATATAGATACAGAATAATTTCTATTTTCAAAGAGGGACGGTTCTTCTTTCATAGAGGGATGGCCCTTTTTTGAAAAATGAAAGGGGAGCCATACTAAAATGGAAGAAAGATATAATCGTTTAAACACATATTATAAAAAAAAATTTGGAGAAAGAACCTTAAAAATCTGTATTGATGGTGGATTTACTTGTCCAAATAGAGATGGAAGATGTGGAAATCGAGGTTGCATTTTTTGTAGCGAGAAAGGTTCTGGAGAATTGATCGGACATGGAATCGAGAAAGATTCAGTAGACCTAATTGGACATGGCATAGAAAATCAAGTAAAGGAATATTTTGCTTCATATAGAGCCAAAAGGGCAAATAAATTTATTGTATATTTTCAAAATTTTTCTAATACTTATGATACAATTCAGAATTTAAAAAGCAAATATGATAGTGCTTTAATAGATGAAAGAATTGTTGGAATATCAATAGCTACAAGACCTGATTGTATAAATGATGAAATTGCAAGCCTTATTTCATCATATAAAAATAAATATTATGTGTGTGTTGAGCTTGGATTACAAACTTCTGATAATGAAATTGGAAAAATTATAAATAGAGGATATTCGACTGAGGAATTTATAAAAGCTGTAGAAATTTTAAATAAATATAATATAGATATTATTGTGCATATTATGTGTGGATTGCCGGGAGAAGATAGGAAAAAAGGTGTTTCAGAGCAAATTAAGGATACAGTAAATTTAATAAATAAATTAGATATTGATGGAATCAAAATTCATTCAACTTATGTTGTAAAAAATACTAAGTTGTGTGAAATGTATGAGAATGGACAATATATACCATTAAGTTTAGACGAATATCTTGATGATTTAATTTATGTTATAACTCATATAAAACCACAGATTGTTGTACATAGAATTTGTGCTGATGCTCCAAAAGATATCTTAATTGCACCTGAATGGAATGCACATAAAAAGATTGTTATGAACAGATTCAATAAAATTATGGAAGAACAAGATTTGAGACAGGGAATGTACTTTCAAACAGGGACGGTTCTTTTTTGAAAAAGAACCGTCCCCTTTTGAAAAAGAACCGTCCCCTTTCAAAAAAGAACCGTCCCCAAATGAAAGTCACATAAATGAAAAACTTGACATAAAATATATCATAAAAAGTAGAAAAAAGTTATTTGGAAGGATGAGATATTGATGTCAAGTTTTATTATTGAGGGAGGAAAGAGATTAGAAGGCGAAACTTTTGTGTCTGGGTCGAAAAATGCTTCATTGCCAATAATGGCTGCAACTATTTTAAATGAGGGTATTTCTAAGTTGTATAATGTGCCTAAAATTGAGGATACAAAGATGATGATTGAAATTTTAAAAGAGTTAGGATGTAAGGTAAAAAAAGATGGTTCTAAGGTGGTAATTAATTCATCTAATGTACATAAATTTGAAATTTCTGAAAATCTTATGAGAAAGATGAGATCTTCAGTTATTTTAGCTGGAAGTTTAATTGGCAAGTATAAACAGGCGACATTTTCATATCCAGGAGGATGTGATATTGGTTCTAGACCAATTGATTTGCATTTAAAGGGATTTAAAAAATTGGGAATACAGGTACAAGAAAATTTTGGTAAGATAATTTGTACCACAGATAGTATTGTAGGTACTGAGATTAATTTGGATTTCCCAAGTGTTGGAGCAACTGAAAACATCATTTTGGCTTCAGTTTTGGCTGAAGGAGTAACATATATAAGAAATGCAGCAAGAGAGCCAGAGATAGAAGACTTACAGAATTTTTTGAACAAAATGGGAGCAAATGTTGAAGGTGCAGGTACAAATGTAATAAAAGTTGAAGGTGTCCATAAACTTAAAGAAGTAAGTTATAATATTATGCCAGATAGGATAGAAGCAGGAACTTTACTTTGTGCTGTAGCAACAACAGGGGGAAAAGTGAGATTAAAAAATGTAGAAATAGAACATATAAAACCTATATTAGATAAACTACAAGAAGCAGGCTGTAATATTGAAAATGAGAAAAATATTGTTAATTTAACATCTCCCAAAAGATTAAAAGCAATTGATATTACAACTATGCCATATCCAGGATTCCCAACAGATATGCAATCTATTTTTGGAGCCATGCTTTGCACAGCATCTGGAACGTCAATTATTACAGAAAATATCTTTGAAAATAGGTTTAAGTATGCACAAGAATTGCAAAGAATGGGTGCTAAAATTAAGGTCAATGGAAAAAGTATAATTATAAAAGGAACTAGAAAATTATATTCAACAAAAGTTAAAGCAACAGATTTAAGAGGTGGAGCAAGCATGGTAATAGCTGGATTAATGGCAAAAGGCACTACAGAAATAGAAGATATAAAATATATTTTAAGAGGATATGAAAATGTAGATGAAAAATTAAATGGTATAGGTGCAAATATCAAAATTTTATTGTAGTATTACAAATAAAAGATTTTGATGAATATTTGTTGAATTTAAAAAATTATTTTGATATAATGAAATAAATTTATAGAGCTTATAAAAATACAATCTTGAAAATATTCTAAAATCAACCTTATAAGCTTTTCATATAAGGAGGAAAATATATGTGTGGAATAGTAGGATATATAGGAAGTCAGAAGGCAAGCCCCATACTTTTAGCAGGGCTTACGAAGTTAGAATACAGGGGGTATGATTCTGCTGGAATTGCAATTATAGAAGATGGAAAAATAGATGTTCAAAAAGATCAGGGCAGAGTAAGCAATTTGTATAAAATAAAAGAGATAGAAAATTTAAATGGAACTATTGGTATAGCACATACTAGATGGGCAACTCATGGTACACCATCAAAGGAAAATGCACATCCACAAACAAGTAATAATGGAGATTTTGCAGTAGTACATAATGGAATAATCGAAAATTATGTTGAATTAAGAAAAGAGCTTGAAGAAAAAGGATATAAATTTTTCTCTTCAACAGACACAGAAGTTATTCCAAATTTGATTGATTATTTTTATAAAAATGATAACAAAAATCAAAAAGAATTGAAATTTGTAAATGCTGTAAAAAATGCTACAGATAAATTAGTGGGAAGTTTTGCAATTGAAGTTCTTTCAAAAGAGAATCCTGACAATATGATTGTTGTAAGAAAAGACAGCCCACTTGTAATAGGCAAAGGTTATGGAGAAAATTATATTGCTTCTGACATTCCAGCAATTTTAAGTTATACAAAAGATTTTTACTTATTAGAAAATTTAGAATTTGCTTTACTTTCAAGAGATAATATAAGATTTTTTGATAAGAATTTAAAAGAATTCAATAAAAAATCAGATACTATAACATGGAATGCAATGGCTGCAGATAAAAATGGATATGAAGATTATATGTTAAAAGAAATTTATGAGCAACCAACTGCAATTAGAGAAACAATTGGAACAAGAGTAAATACTGGAATTTGTAAATTTGATGAATTGAATTTTACAAAAGAATATTTGCAAAATTTGAAACAAATATATATTGTTGCTTGTGGTACAGCTATGCATGCAGGTTTAGCAGTAAAATCAACAATTGAAAGATTTTCAAAAATTCGTACAGAAGTTGATATTGCATCAGAATTTAGATATAGAGATCCATTAATAGATGATAAAACTTTATGTATATTTATAAGCCAATCAGGGGAAACTGCAGATACAATTGCAGCATTAAAATTATCAAAAGAAAAAGGAGCAAAAACATTAGCAATTTCAAATGTTATAGGAAGTTCAATTACACGTGAGGCAGACTATTCAATATATACACATGCAGGTCCTGAAATTGCTGTTGCATCAACAAAAGCATATACATCACAAATAACTTTACTTACATTGCTTGCAATATATTTGGGTCAAGTGCTAGGAAATGTTAAAGAACAAGAAGTTTCAAAATTAGTTAATGAAATGCTAGAATTACCAATCAAAGTGGAAGAAGTATTAAAAACAACAGAAAAAGTTAAAAAAATAGCTAAAAAGCTTTATCAAGAAAAAGATGTATTCTATCTAGGAAGAGGAGTAGATTATACAACAGCAGAAGAAGCATCACTAAAATTAAAAGAAATTTCGTATATACATTCAGAAGGATATCCAGCAGGAGAACTTAAACATGGAACAATTGCATTAATCGAAAAAGGTGTTAATGTAATTGGAATAATGACAAATAAAAATCTAGTAAAAAAAACAATAAGTAATATGGAAGAAATAATTACAAGAGGAGCAGTTACTACAGCAGTATTAAGTGAATCAATTTATAAAGATATTAATACAACAATTTTTGATAATTTAATAATAGTACCAGACACAGATGAAAGTCTTTCATCAATAGTTACAATTGTACCATTACAATTATTAGCATATTATATTGCAAAAGAAAAAGGCTTAGATGTAGATAAGCCAAGAAATTTAGCAAAATCGGTAACAGTAGAATAATTTCAAATAGGGACGGTTCTTTTTAAGAAGGGGACGGTTCTTTTTTTAAAAAGAACCGTCCCCTTCTTAAAAAGAACCGTCCCCTTCTGAAAGTGAAAGTAGAATAAAAAATCTCTTTACAGGAAATAATATTATCAAATATTTCTTGATTAAGGAGGTTTTTCTTTTGCTAAATAAAGTTGAAATATGTGGTGTGAATACCTCGAAGTTGCCAATACTTTCTAAGGAAGAGAAGGAAGAACTATTAAATAAGATAAAAAACGGAGATGATGAAGCAAGAAATAAATTTATAAATGGAAATTTGAGATTAGTGCTTAGTGTAATTCAAAGATTTTATGGTAGAGGCGAAAATGCGGATGATTTGTTTCAGATTGGTTGTGTAGGTTTGATTAAAGCTATAGATAATTTTGATATTAGTCAAAATGTGCAGTTTTCTACGTATGCAGTACCTATGATTATAGGTGAAATAAGAAGATATTTGAGAGATAATAATAGTATAAGGGTTAGCCGCTCAATAAGAGATCTTGCATATAAAGTTATGCAATGTAAAGAAAGACTGACCAAACAAAATGGAAAAGAACCAACAATTGAAGAGATTGCAAAAAGTTTGGATTCTACTCCAGAAGATATTGCTTTTAGTTTAGATGCTATTCAAATTCCAATTTCTTTGCAGGAACCTATTTATAATGATGGAACAGAAAATATTTATATTATGGATCAAGTAAAAGATGAGAAAAATTCTGATGAGTTATGGGCTGAAAATTTAACTATTAAGCAGTCTATGAAAAAACTTAATGATAAGGAAAGAGAGATTTTAGCTAAAAGATTTTTTGATGGGAGGACACAAATGGAGGTGGCAGAAGAGATTGGCATCTCTCAAGCTCAGGTTTCGAGATTGGAAAAAAGTGCGATAAATCATATAAAGAGACTGTATAAGTAAAAATCAGTTACAACACGGAGCTCACAAAAAAATAAAAATTTACCCAAAGCAAATTTTAAAAATAGCATATAATTGTACTGACCCCAAAGAATGTCCAATTTTTTGGGGTCACTTCAAATTAGGCTATTTTTCTTTTTCAAGATATAAATTTAAAAAAATGCTGTTTTTGGTTGTAAATTTATAATGATATGATATAATAAAAATAAAAATATAGAATAAAATTATAAAATATGATATAATACTACTGGCTTTAAGAATTAGATATTATATTGGTAAGGCAAAAAGATTAAGAAAGAAATTATAAGGAAGGATTGTTAGATAATAATTATATAAGGAAAGAATTATACGAGAAAGGAATTAATTTTAAAATGGAATTTCAAAATAGAAAACTAGAAGATTTTAACAATAATTTATCAGGAAAAAAAATAGCAATAGTAGGAATAGGTGTCAGCAATATTCCTTTGTTAGACTATTTTCATCAACTTAATGTTGAACTATCAATATTTGACAAAAAAGATGAAAAAGAGCTCAGCAAGGATTTAAAAAATAAAATAAATAAATATAAAATAAGATATTTTGGAGGAGAAAATAATTTAGAAAATTTAAAAGGATATGACATAATATTTAGATCGCCAAGTATTATGCCATATAGGGAAGAATTACAAGCAGAAGCTGATAGAGGTGCGATTATTACAACAGAAATAGAACTTGTAATAGAACTTGCTCCATGTAAAGTGATTGGAGTTACAGGAACTGAAGGAAAGACAACAACCACAACAATTATTTATGAAATAATGAAAAAAGCAGGATATAGATGCTTTTTAGGTGGAAATATGGGAAATCCAATTTTCAATCAAATAAAAGATATGACACCAGAAGATGTGGTTATTTTAGAGCTAAGCAGTTTCCAATTAATTGGTATGAATGTAAGTCCAGACATATCACTTGTAACAAATGTATTTCCAGACCATTTGAATGTACATAGATCTTTTGATGAATATAAAGATGCAAAAAAGAATATTTTTATACATCAAAAGGAAAATGGAATTGTAGTTTTAAATTATGATAATGAAATAACAAGAGATTTTGCGAACTATACAAAAAATATAGTGAAATTTTTCAGTAGCAAACAAATTTTAAAAAATGGATATTTTTATGATACATCAGATGGATATATTAAACAAGGTCAAAATAATGAAGTAACCAATATAATGCATAAAAGCGAAATTCAAATTAGAGGAGTACATAATTATGAAAATATTTGTGCTGCATTAGCAATGACAGACACTCTTGTTGCAAGAGAGCTTCAAGTTGAAGCGATAAGAAGTTTCAAAGGTGTAGAACACAGATTAGAGTTTGTAAGAGAATTGAATGGAGTAAAATGGTACAATGATTCTATTGGAACAAGCCCAGCAAGCACGATTGCAGGGTTAAAAGCATTTGAAGAAAATATCATTCTTTTAGCTGGAGGGTCAGAAAAAGGTTTGGATTATACTGAGATTGGCGAGGTTATAGCTGAAAAAGTAGGAACCTTGATTTTATGTGGACCGACATCAGCAAAAATAGAAGAAGCTACTAGAAAGGGACTTGAAAGACACAATAAAGATATGGAAATCTATTATGCTCCAAACCTTGAAGAAGAAGTAAAAATTGCTTATAGCAAGGCAAAAGAGGGAGATGTAGTTTTGCTATCTCCTGCAAGTGCTAGCTTTGATGCTTTTAAAAATTTTGATGAAAGAGGAAAACGTTTTAAAGAATTTGTTAATAATTTATAAGAAACGTAGTTAAGAAATTTATGAATAATCCATCAGAAAAAAGAGTTTGATGAATTTGCGAATATATAAAAGGTGGAATTACGATGGGAATTACAGAAATCATTTTTATTGGAATAAGTCTTGCAATGGATGCCTTTGCTGTTTCGATATGTAAAGGACTTTCAATGAAAAAAATGGATTTTAAAAAAGCAATTATCATTGGATTGTATTTTGGATTATTTCAAGCATTAATGCCTGTTGCGGGGTACTTATTAGGGTCAACATTTGCAGAATTTATAGAAAAAGTTGACCATTGGGTGGCATTTATTTTGCTTTTAATAATTGGCGGGAATATGATAAAAGAGTCATTTGAAAATGAAAGTAATAAAAGTAATGATAATGTTGATTTTAAAACAATGCTTATTTTAGCAATTGCTACAAGTATTGATGCATTGGCTGTTGGAATTACATTGGCATTTTTTGAAGTAAATATTGTTTTAGCAGTTTCTGTTATTGGAATAATTACATTTATTATGTCGATATTAGGGGTAAAAATAGGAAATAGATTTGGAGATAAATATCAAAATAAAGCTGAACTAGCAGGAGGAATTATTTTAATATTAATTGGATTAAAAATCTTGTTGGAAGGTTTGAGATTAATTCCTTGATAAAATTTGGGCAAAAATTAGATGAATATCAATAAAATTTGAAGAAAATCTGGATAAAAATAAGAGAAATAGCATGAATAAAATCAATATATCTAAAAAATAGAGAGAGGAAAGAAATAGTATGAATTGGGAAAATATATTAAAGTTTATTTTAGAACAAAAAATTCTTATTGTATTGGCAATAATAGCAATTAGTGTGGTATTATATAAAATAATAAAAAAGGCAATAAATAAATTCTTGGAGAGAAACAAAGAAAACAAGAAGTTAGATGCAAAAGGAAAAACTCTTTTCAAATTGTTTTCAAATATAATAAAATATGTAATTTTAATAATTGCAGTTGCTCTTATATTGCAAATTTATGGTGTTAATGTAACATCAATTGTTGCAGGACTTGGATTAGTTTCAGTCATTGCTGGACTTGCTATACAAGATGCCTTAAAAGATATCATCTCTGGTACTAACATTATTATAGATGATTATTATGCACTTGGAGATGTAATAAAAATTGATAATATAGAAGGAAAAGTCATTCAACTTGGTATGAAATCTACAAAAATAAAGAGCATAAAAAATGGAAATATATATACAATTGCAAATAGAAATATAAGCAAAGTAGAAAAAATGTCAGAAGAATTATATTTAGGAATTGGTTTATCTTATGATAATGAGACTGGAAAAATAGATACAATCTTAAGTGAAGTTGCAGAACAATTAAAAGAAATTAGAGAAATAAAAAATGCTAAATATTTGGGATTGAGTGAATTTGGAGATTCAGCAATACAATATAAATTTCAAATTATTTGCAAGCCAGAAAATAGGTATAAAGCAACCATAGAATTTAATCAAATATTGAAAAAACAATTGGATATGAATAATATTGAGATACCATATCCACAGGTGACAGTCCATAACTCATAACTAAGGGGACGGTTCTTTTTCAAAAAGGGACGGTTCTCTTTCAAAAAAGAACCGTCCCCTTTTGAAAAAGAACCGTCCCCAAATGAAAGGAGAAAGTAATGTCTAAAAAACTTTTATTAATTGATGGAAATAGCATCATGAATAGAGCATTTTATGGAATTATGGGAGCTAAAATGCTTACTACTAAAGATCGGAAAATATACAAATGCGGTTTATGGCTTTTTGGCTATTATGTTTAAGATTATGGATGATTTAAATCCTGATTATATGGCTGTGTCTTTTGATTTGAAAGCTCCAACTGCAAGGCATAAGATGTATGCTGGTTATAAGGCAAATAGGCATGGAATGCCTAATGAGCTTGCAGAGCAAATGCCTATGATTAAAGAGATTTTAGAGGCTATGAATATTGATATTGTAGAAAAAGAGGGATATGAAGGTGATGATATTTTAGGAACTCTTGCTAAGTATGGAGAAAAACAAGGACTAGATGTTGTTATTTTATCAGGAGATAGAGACACTTTTCAGCTTGCAACAGATAAGGTTACTATTAGAATTCCTAGAACAAAAGCAGGAAAGACTGAAACAGAAGATTATGACAAAAAAAAGGTTATAGAAGAATATGGATTAAAGCCTAAGTCATTAATAGATGTAAAAGGTTTGCAAGGAGATTCTTCTGATAATATTCCTGGTGTGCCTGGAATTGGACCTAAAACGGCAATATCTCTTGTTAAAAAATATGGTACAGTAGAAAGTTTATATGAGGCTATTGAAAAAGGCGAAGATGATTTGAAAGGTAAACAAAAAGAGAAGATTGTTGAAAATAAAGAATTGGCAATTCTTTCAAAAGAGCTTGGAACAATAAATGTGAATGTTCCTTTGGATGATAATTTGGAAACTTTGAAAGTTGAAGAGTGGAATAAAGAAAAGGTTTTAGAGATTTTTCAAAATTTGAATTTTAAAAGATATATAGAAAGATTTAAATTAGAAGATGAAGAGTCAGGAGCTAGAGAAAGCCTTTCTGAAAAATTAAATATACAAATAGATAACAATACAGATTTTTTGGAAATTGTTAAAAAAGTAAAAGAATCTAAAAAATGTTATTATTATTTAGGAACTAAAGAATCAGATAATGCAGAATATATTTTAAAGAAAGAGATTAAATCAATAAGTATATATGATGAAAAAACATATTACATAAAAAAACCTTCAATAGAAATTTTAAAAGAAATTTTTGAAGATGAAACCATAGAAAAATATGGACATGAAATGAATTATACATATATTTTGTTAAAACAAAACGGAATTACTGCAAAAAACATGAAATTTGATACAGCAGTTGCAGCATATATTTTAAACCCTACAGATGGAAAATATCCAATAGAAAAGATTATGGAAAATTATTTGGATATTGATACATCAAAATATTTGAAAGAGCAAGGCATTGAAGAAAAATCTAAACAAATTACTTTATTTGACACAGAAGACAATAAAAAAGATGAAGATATGTATAAAGGAACATTATATGTATATTCAATTAATAAATTAGTTTCAGTCTTAAAAGAAAAGTTAGAAGAGACTGGACAATACAAATTATTTCAAGAAATTGATATGCCTACAATAGAGGTTTTAGGAGATATGCAATGGAATGGTATGTATGCAGATATTAATCAACTTGAAGAATTTGGAATAAAATTACAAGATGGAATTAATTTTTTGACACAAGAAATATATAATTTAGCTGGAGAAGAGTTTAATATTAAATCACCAAAACAAATGGGAGAAATATTATTTGAGAAATTAAAATTAAAAGTTATAAAAAAGACTAAATCAGGATATTCAACAGATGTTGATGTTTTAGAAAAACTAAGAGGAGAACATCCTATAATAGAGAAAATATTAGAATATAGGCAACTTACAAAATTAAATTCTACCTATGTAGAAGGATTAAAACCATATATAAATCCAAAAACAAAAAGGATACATTCATTTTTTCATCAAACAATTACAGCTACTGGAAGAATAAGTTCTACAGAACCAAATCTTCAAAATATACCAACAAGAATAGAACTTGGAAAACAGTTAAGAAAGGTATTTAAGCCAGCAGAGGGAAAGGTATATATAGATGCTGACTATTCACAAATAGAACTTAGAGTTTTAGCACACTTGTCAAATGATGAGCACATGATAGAGGCTTTTAAACATGGAGAAGATATACATAAACAAGCAGCATCTAAAGTATTTGGAATACCGCAAGATCAGGTTACAAAAGAACAAAGAAGTAGTGCAAAAGCAGTAAATTTTGGCATTGTTTACGGAATAAGTGAATTTGGATTAGGAGTGCAACTTGGAATAAGTAGAAATAAAGCAAAACAATATATAGAACAATATTTAACAGAATATTCAGGAGTAAGAAAATTTATGCAAGAGGCTGTAGAAAAAGCTAAAGAAAATGGATATTCAATGACTTTGTTTGGTAGACGTAGAGAAATAAACGAGTTGAAATCAAATAATTATATGGTTAGACAGTTTGGTGAGCGTGCAGCTATGAATACGCCAGTTCAAGGGACTGCAGCAGATATTATGAAAATAGCAATGATAAAAGTATTTAATGAACTACAAAAAAGAAATTTAAAATCAAAAATAGTTTTACAAGTTCATGATGAAATGATGATTGAAACTCCTCTTGATGAAAAAGAAGAAGTAAAACAATTATTGAAAGAATCAATGGAAAGCGCAGCAGAACTAAAGGTTCCTTTAATAGCAGAAATTTCAGAAGCAGATAACTGGTATGATTGCAAATAAAAATGAAATGGAGAGTTATTTTGAAAAAATTACTTAGATTACTTATAATGCTTGTTATTTTGGTGGCTGTATTTTACTATGGTTTCCAAAATAGAGAAGTATTTTTGAAAAAAATATATGTAATTAAATATAGTGATTATGTAGAAAAATATGCAAAAAAATATGAAGTAGATAAATATCTGATTTATGCTACTATCAAGGCTGAAAGCAATTTTGATGCAAATGCAAAATCTAGTAAAGGTGCAAAAGGGCTAATGCAACTTATGGATTCTACAGGGCAAGAAATAGCAAAAAAACTTGATATGAAGATAGATAATGATGATTTGTTTGATCCAGAAATAAATATAAAACTTGGTACTAATTATATTTCTAGACTTATGAAAAAGTATGATAATTGCACATCTCTTGCACTTGCTGCATATAATGCTGGAAGTGGAAATGTGGATTCGTGGATTTCTAATGGAACCATAAGAAAAGATGGAAAAGATGTTGAAAATATTCCATATAAAGAGACTAATAATTATGTGAGGAAAATTTTGAATGATTATAATGTGTATATAAAATTATATGAATAGTCTTTGTTACTATTATTATAGAATTTTAAATATATTTAAAATTCTTACTTAATTAAAATATAAAAAGAGGCGACAAATATGGATATAGAAGAAATAAAACAAAACGCAGATAACAAAGAATTTATTATTAAAGCAGTAAGTGAAAGAGGAAAGTATTTAGATTTTGCAAGTGATGATTTGAAAAATGATAGAGATGTTGTAAAAACAGCTTTAAATCAAGATGGAGAAGCATTGGAGTTTGTGAGTGATAATTTAAAAAATGATAAAGAAATTGTTATGATGGCTATAGAAAAAGCACCTTGGACAGCATGCTATGCTTCAGAAAAATTAAAAGCTGATAGAGATGTGATAGAAAAAAGTGTGGAAACTTATGGGCAAACATTATATTTTGCAAGTGAAGAAATAAGAGATGATGATGAAATTGTTAAAAAAGCAGTTTCTAATAAAGGATTGATTATAAAATATGCTAGTTATAGATTAAGAGATAATAAAGAAATTGCAACAATAGCAGTGAATCAAGATAAAAGAGCATATCATTTTTTAAGTCAAAGGCTAAAAAAAGATGAGGATATAAAAAAATTAATTTAGAGTATTATTTTAATTTGATATTGTTAAGATATAAAAAAGAAATTTTAGAACTTTTTTTATTTAACATATTTTCAAAAAAAAAAAAAAGAGACTTAGATATCTCTTTTTTATTTTTTTCTCATAGAAACCTCGAATTTAATTTCAAAATCTTTGAATTCATCCAATTTATTTCTATTTAAGCAATCAAGATAATTTTCAAGTTGTTCTTGAGTTTTACAAGCAGCGATAATTACTGGGTTTAGTTCATATTTAAACATTAAACTAAAAGCATATTTTAGACCATCTATTACAGATTTTGATTCTCTATCTTTTATAAGAGAATATGTTTCTCTAAATCTTGCAACAACAGGGTGTTTCATGTAATAGTCTAATGGTAAAATAAATTCTTTTTTTACAACTTCACCTAAAGAATGGTATGATTCGGGATATTGCTCTAAATATAAAGAAAGTTCTGATTTAGAGTATGGTAGATATACTTTGTTTGCTTTTTCTGAAACTCTTAAAACATTATTTTCTTTAGGAATATCATCTGAATATTCATTTAAATGTTTATTTATGTTTGAATTATCCTTTAAATAGTTGTTTGTACTGCCTTTTTGAGAAAGGTTAAAGTCAAATTCTATATTGTTTAAAGGCTCCATACCAAAAACTACGAAGAGTTTTTTTACAGAATCTCTTTTTAAAAAAGCATCTATTTTTATATCATTTAATGTTATTTTAGATTTTGTTTCATTGTTTTGTTTTGTATACGAATTTATCATCTCTTTGATTTCTTGTATTTGTGGATAATAAATTTCTGGTTGATCTTTTGATGATTCAATTTTTATTAATAAATTTACAATTTGTTCAGAAATTTTTGAAAAATCTATTTTTAATTTATTCATCATTTTTAGGTTGTCATTTATTTTATTAAATATATCCTGAAGTTCAGTAAGTAGCGAAATACTAGAAACTGAAGCATCTAGCTGTGGAGCAGATGAATCCAAATTATTTATAAATTCTACTATTGTGTCTCTTACTTTTGTTTCTTTATCTATTAACTTATCAAGATTTTGATTTCCAAGTGGAACATCATTTATAAAATCAAATTCTCTTGTTGAAAAATATTTATTTAAAAAATTTAAATCAGTAAAGTATAAATTTGAAGTCATTTTTATGTTCTCCTTCGTAAAAATATTCACTATATATTTTAACACAAATTTATATAAAAAACTATAACAAAATTGTTACAAAAGTGTTACAGATATATAACAATTTTGATTTGTTGAAAAATCGTTATATGGGAATTTATAAAGTGTTTCAAGGATTTTAAGGAGAAAATAAAAAAAAATGTAAAAAAGGGTTGAATTTTTATTAAATAAATGATATTCTTAATGAGAAAAATTATATTCTGCTTGGGAGGAAATGAAATGGCAAAAGGTAAACATAGTATGGATAGAAGTGAAATGAAGGAGTACGAAAGAAGAAAAAAAAGAGAAATTCAAGCACAAAAAGCAAGTTTTGATGAAAGATTAAACAAGAAATATGGATTAAGTCGAGAAAATGCAAATAAAAGTTATGAATTAAATTATGATGATAATATAAATGTCACTTCTGATCTAAATAATCAATATAATATAGAAGAAAGTCGAAATAACTATGAAGATAGAAGAAAAAAACATAAGGAAGCGAAAAAAATGAGAGAAAAGAAAAAGACAAGTGGTGTTAAAAAGTTTTTTAAAGTTTTAGGAATTATACTATTAATACTTATATTATTAGCATGTGGAGTTGGAGTTGGAGCTTATATATATTTAAAAAATTCTTTAGATACAATGCAACATGTAGATGTAGATGAAAATTCAATTGAGGTAAATGATGGAGTTGAAGAATCATTAAAAGGTTACAGAACAATAGCTCTATATGGAGTAGATAGCAGAGAAGATCAGCTTGAAAGTGGAACAAGAAGTGACTGTATTATTTTAGCTATAATAGATCAAGAAAACAAAAAGGTAAAATTAGTTTCAGTATATAGAGATACTTATGTTAGAATTAATGAAAAAGGAAATACAAAATTAGACAAATTAACACATGCTTATGCTTATGGTGGAGCAGCTCTTTCTATGAGTACAATAAATACAAATATGGATTTAGATGTAAAAGAATTTGCAACCGTTAACTTTAACTCATTAGTTGATATTGTAAATGCTGTTGATGGGGTTGACATTACAATTGAAAGTGATGAAATTAAATATATAAATGACTATATAGATGCAAACAATCAAATTTTGAAAACTTCTTCAAGTCATATAACAAAAACTGGAACTCAGAATTTAGATGGAGTTCAAGCATTAGCTTATGCAAGAATAAGATATACAGCTGGAGGAGATTACAAAAGAACTGAAAGAATGAGAACAGTATTAACTGCAATAGCTAATAAAGCTAAAAAAATGAGTGTGAGTGAGTTAAATGGTTTAGCAAAGACAATTTTGCCAAAAGTTTATACAAATATTAGCTCAAATGAGATTATTTCGCTATTGCCAACACTTGCAACATATTCAATTACAGAAAGCATTGGATGGCCTTATGAAACAAAAGGAATAACATTAGATAGATGGTATGGAGTACCAGTAACATTAGAATCAAATGTTAAAAAATTACATCAAGAAGTTTATGGTGATGAAGACTACAGTGTTTCTAGTAAGGTAAGGGAAATAAGTAATGCAATTATAACAAAAACTGGATATAGATAAAATTAAAAATGTTTATTAATGAAACATTTATTGTTGGGGGAAAAAATGGAAGTTATAAATGGAAAAAATGTTGTTATGGCTGAGAATATACTAGGCGCAAGTGATGTTATTACTGATAAAAAGACAAAAGAGAAAAGAATCGAAAGAGAAGAAATACGTAATCCCTATATATGGTTATTATTCAAAAGAATAATAGACTTGACTATAGGTTTAGTTGGAACAATTTTATTAATACCTATAACATTGATAGTATGGATTATGAAAAAAATAAATAAAGAAGCTGGACCTGTTTTTTATACACAACTAAGAGTTGGAAAAAATGGAAATCATTTTAAAATATACAAATACAGAACAATGGTAATAGGTGCTGACAAGAAATTACAAGAATATTTAGACTCAAATTCTGATGCAAAAAAAGAATGGGAAGAGACAAGAAAACTTGAAAATGACCCAAGAATAACTAAAACAGGAAAATTTTTAAGAGAAACAAGTTTAGATGAGTTGCCACAACTTATAAATTTACTAAATGGAACAATGAGCTTAATTGGACCTAGACCAATAATAGATGAGGAAATGTGTATGTATAATGATGAAGATGAAAGAAAAAAATTTTTGAGTGTAAAGCCTGGAATTACTGGATATTGGGCTGTTAACCGGAAGAAGCAATACAACCTATGATGAAAGAAGGCAAATGGAACTTTATTATGCAGACCATCAATCTTTTAAACTTGATATGAAGATATTTTTTAAAACATTTGCGGTAGTCTTTAAGAAAGATGGAGCAAAATAATAAATTGTGGATTAATTGGAAAGGGAGTAGTGAATTATGAATGTAAAAGCAGAAAATGATAAGGATGTAAAGATAATAGTTGCTACTCATAAGAAATATCAAATGCCAAAAGAAAAAATGTATTTACCAGTTCACGTAGGAAGCAAAAATAAGGAATCTATTGGATATCAAAGAGATGATGAAGGAGATAATATTTCTGAAAAAAATCCATATTATTGTGAACTGACTGGATTGTATTGGGCATGGAAAAATTTAAAGGCAGATTATTTAGGGTTATCACATTATAGAAGATATTTTTCTGAAAAAAAATTGATACCTTTAAAAGAAGAAGATAGATTTAGAAATGTATTAACATATGAAACACTAGATAAATTATTAGATGATGCAGATATTATTTTGCCAACTAAGAGAAAATATTATATAGAAAATATTTATGATCATTACAAGAAAACCATGTATATAGAACCACTTGATGAGACTAGAAAGATTTTAGAAGAAAAGTATCCGGAATATTTAAAAGAATTTGATAAAATTCATACAAGAACTTCAGCACATTTATTTAATATGTTTGTAATGAAAAAAGACAAGCTAAACGAATATTTAACTTGGCTTTTTGACATATTATTTGAATTAGAAAAAAGATATGATCCTGCACAATATGATAGCTTTCATGCTAGATACTTAGGTAGAATTAGTGAAAGACTTTTGGATGTTTGGATTTATACTAAAGGTTATAAATATAAAGAGGTAAAATTTATGAGCATTCAAAAAGTTCATTGGATGAAAAAAGGAACTTCCTTTTTAAGGTCTAAGTTTACTGGTAAGAAGTATGAGAAGAGTTTTTAGGGAGTAGAAAATGGAAGATTTAATTTCTGTGATTGTACCAGTTTATAAAGTTGAAAAATATTTGAATAAATGTATAGAGAGTATTGTAAATCAAACATATAAAAATTTAGAGATTATATTAGTAGATGATGGTTCACCAGATGAATGTGGAAAAATTTGTGATAATTATGCTCAAAAAGATATGAGAATAAAAGTTATACATAAAGAAAATGGAGGGCTATCAGATGCTAGAAATGCAGGAATAGAGGTAGCAAGTGGAATATATATTGCTTTCGTTGATTCAGATGATTATGTTTCATATGATTATATTGAGTATATGTACAAAATGCTCATAAATGGCAATGCTAAATTGGCAATCTGCGGAGTACAAGAAATTTGGAAGAATACTAGAATCGAAGAAGAAAACAATATAAATATGGAAGAGCTAACTCCAAAAGAGGCATTTGAAAATTTATTGTTTGATAAAGGAATAAAAGTAAGTGCATATGCCAAATTATATCATAAATCATTATGGGAAGAAAATAGATTTCCTAAAGGAAAAGTATATGAAGATACAGCGATTATCTACAAAGTGATAGAAGAGGCAAAGAAAATTGTGTATGGCAGTAAAAAGTGCTATTATTATATTGCAAGAGTAGGATCAATATCAAAACAACAAGGATATAATAGAAATGAAGAAGACTATATTGAGCATACAAAAAAAATGCTAGAATTCATTGAAAAAGAATATCCGGAACTTAAAATAGCTATACATAGATTTGATTTATATGCAAAATTCAGAATATTAAGAATGCTAATATTTACAGAGCCACGCAATCGAAAAATGGAAAAAGAAATTATAAGAGAAATAAAAAAGAATCAGAGAGAAGTATTTTTTTGTAAGAAAACGCCAAGAAGAGACAAAATAGCAATTCTATTATTAAATCTTGGACTGCCAATATTTAAATTTATGTGGTTAGTATATTGTAAAAAAACGGGGAGGGTTGTGTAAGTAAAAATATGTTAGTTTACATTGGGATGATAATTATTTCATTAGTTTTCGCAATACTAGCGAATAAAACAAAAAGTAAAATAAGAAAAATTATATATTATATAGGTATTTGTATTCCTTTTATAATTGTTTCAGGAATAAGGTATGATGTAGGAACAGATTATATGTTTAGATATGTACCAAATTATATATCTATATCTGAAGGAAAAAATGTAACAAGCCTAGAGCCTATATTTTTATTGATTATAAAGATATGTCTAATTTTTTCAAACGATTATGCACTACTATTTATTGTTACATCGACTATAACTATTACTCTAATTATGATTTCAATATTTAAGAATTCAAAAAATATAATTATGAGTGTAATAATATTTTTTGTAGGAAGTTTTTTCTTTCAATCAATGAATCTGGTTAGACAATTTATGGCAATGGCAGTAATAATTTTATCATATAAATTGCTATTTAATAAAAAAACTATAATATTTTGGTTATGTTCATCTGTGGTAGCAGTATTAATACATAGTATGAGCGTAGTTATTCTTATAGCTATAGTATTTGATAAGAAAGTTTTTGATTATAGAATAGTACTAGCATGTTCTGCTATTTTTGCTTTTTTTGGCAAAAATGTAATAAAATTTGTTTTGAGTTTAGCAGAAAATAGCAATATAACAAATATTGCTAAATATGCACACTATGCAGAGCAAGGTGGAAATTTGATTTGGTCATCGTTGATAGTAGAATTTTTAATATATGTATATTTTATTGTAATTTATAATAATGCCAAAAAAAATGAAATCAAATTGGAAAAGGAAGGAATATTTTTTATAAATGCACAAGCAACTGCCTTTTTTGCTATTGTTATGAATGTTCATATAGATTTATTCTTTAGAGTTTCTATAGTATTTTCGATGTTTCAATTGATTTCAATACCATATTTTTACAATATTAGTAAAAAATGTGAATTTAAAATATTAAAAAATAACCGATTATTGAATAATATTAATTTAATAAATAAAGGAATAGTTGTTGTAATATTATTACTTATGACATCAAGAATGACATTTTCAAATATTATAAAAAGATCAGATGAAATATTACCATATAAAACTATATTTTCAGATGAAAGGAAAGAGAAATGAATAAAGTTAAAATTTTAGTTATATTAGGAGAGCCAATTGTAAATGGTGGACAAGAAAGTTTTATATTAAATATGTATAATAATATGGATTTAGAAAAAATACAAATAGATGTATTGACTCCTTTTTTCTGCGAAAATTTAGGATTTAAAGAGCAAATAGAAAAAAATGGAGGAGAAGTATTTATATTAAATAATACATTTGATAAGGACAGAAAAAGAAACTTCGTAGAATCTGTAAAAAAATTCTTAAAAGATCATCAGTATGAGACTGTCCATATACAATCAGGTAGTATATATTCGCTTATGGTAGGAGCAAAGATTGCTAAGAAAAATAATGTTAAAAATATAATTGTACATTCACATTGTGGCGGATTCTCAAACTTAAAATATAAAATAATAAAAGTATTATCATCATACAGTTTAAATAAATATCCAACAGAGTATTGGGCTTGTTCTAATTTAGCAGCTAAATGGAAATTTCCTAAAAAAGTTATAAAAGAGGGAAAATATAAAGTATTAAAAAATGCTATAGATACTTCTAAGATATATTATTCTACTAGTATAAGAGAAGAGAAGAGAAAAGAATTAAGAGTACAAGATAATTTAGTAATAGGACATATTGGAAGATTTTCAATACAGAAAAATCATGAATTCTTAATTGAAATTTTTAATGAAATATATAAATTAAATAATAAAGCAATACTATTGCTAATTGGTAGCGGAGAGTTAGAAGAAAAAATAAGAGAGAAAGTAAAAGAATTGAATTTGCAAGAAAATGTAAAGTTTTTAGGTATTCGAAATGATATAAATGGATTATTAAATGCGATGGATTTATTTTTATTACCATCATTTTTCGAAGGATTACCTGTTGTAGGAGTAGAGGCTCAAGCGACAGGATTACCGGTTGTATCTTCAGATAGAATCACAAAAGAGTTACCGATTGATAAATTATCTTTTTATTATTCACTGGATTTAAATGCAAATGAGTGGGCCAAAAATATATTGAATATATTAAATAATTTTGAAAGAATTAATACTACAAATGAAATATTGCAAGCAGGATATGATGTAAAAAGTGCAGCAAATTTAATGCAAAGATATTATTTAGATATGAATAAATAAAAGGAGAAAATAAGATGAATGTGAATATGTATGTTATGACGCATAAAGAATTTAAGTGCCCGAATATAGAAGGATATATTCCTTTACAAGTAGGAGCTTATAACAAAAAAGATTTAGGTTACCAAAAAGATTCTACTGGAGAAAATATTTCTATAAAGAACCCAAATTATTGTGAATTAACTGGGAAATATTGGATATGGAAGAACGATAAAATCAGTGATATAATAGGAATTTCACATTACAGGAGATTTTTTACAAATTATAAAATTAGTAGAAAAGAAAAAGGTTTTATAAATAGGGAACAAATAAAAAGTATATTACAAGAATATGATATAATATTACCAAAAAAGGAAATATATAAGGAAACAGCCTATGAACAGTACTGCTTAGAATCAGGATTTAAAAAGGATTTAGATAAGATTAGAAATATTATTTCTGTAATGTACCCAGATTATATAGATTCTTTTGATAGAATTATGAAAAATAATAAAATGTATCAATTTAATATGATGATTACAGATAAGAAAAATTATGCCTCTTATTGTGAATGGTTGTTTAACATATTGTTTGAATTAGAAAAGGATATAAATTTAGATGATGGCTATAATGATTACCAAAAAAGAATATATGGTTTCATAAGTGAGAGGCTTTTAAATGTCTGGGTTGAAAAAAATAATTTAAAAGTGAAACAAATGAGAGTAATAAATTTAAACATGAATTGGAAAGAAATTATAAGACTTAACTTGAGAAGAATAAAAAATGAGTACATATTTAATAAAAATAAAGATAAAAGGAGATAAATCTAAATGAAAGTTAGTGCTATTATTACTACCCATAATAGATGTGATTTGTTAAAAAGAGCTATAGATAGTGTTTTTAAGCAAACATACAAAGATATAGAATGTATAGTAATAGATGATAATTCTACAGATGAAACTAAGAAATATATGGAAAAAAAAATAAAGGAGAATTCAAAATTAAGATATATAAGAAATGAAAATCCTAATATGTCAGGTGGAGGATTTGCAAGAAATCTAGGAATTAAGGAATCTAAAGGTGAATATATAGCTTTTTTAGATGATGATGATGAATGGTTTGCAGATAAAATAGAAAAACAAGTGAGTATTTTAGATGAGAATAAAGACGTAGGGATAGTGATTTGTGGCAGAAGAATTGAATATAATTCCGGAAAAATGTATTTGGAAGAAAATCCTATTGATCGAGGAATAAAAGACTATTCTAAAAAAATTTTATATAATATTATTGGTGTAACATCAATGATGATGTTTAGAAAAGCATTATTAGAAAAAGTAGGATTGTTCGATGAAAAAATAAGGTTTTGGCAGGAATATGATTTGACAATTAGATTATGTCAAATATCTAAAGTAGCTTTTCTTAATGAACCATTAATATTATATAGGATAAATCTACAAGACAAAAATAGAAAGTCTAATCAGTTTGAAGGTTGGTTAGAAACAACAAGATACATTTATAACAAATACAAAGAATTAATAGAAAAATTAAATGAAAATGAAAAAAAGTGTGTAACTTTATTAGTTTATCATGATGCAGTTAATAGATGCGATAATATGGGAGATAAGAAGAAAAAAAGAAAATATTTACGAGAAATTTATAGAATACAACCAACATTAAAAAATTATATAAAATATTTTATTAATGTAGATAGGGGAAATATAATTAGATTAAAATTAAAGCTAAACTGGAGGAAAGAAAATGTATAAAATAGCAGTTGCCGGAACAGGCTATGTTGGATTAGTTGCAGGTGTGTGTTTTGCTGAAAAAGGACAAAATGTAATGTGTGTAGATGTAGATAACAATAAGATAGAAAAAATGAAAAGTGGAATAACGCCAATTTATGAACAGAATCTACAAGAATTAATGCAAAAAAATTATAAAGAAGGACGTATTGATTATACAATAAATTATAAAAAGGCATATAAAGATGCAGATTTTATTTTTATTGGTGTTGGAACTCCTGAGAGAAAAGATGGTTCGGCAAATTTAGATTATGTTTTTACAGTAGCAAAACAAATAGCAGAATCAATAGAAAAAGATTGCATAGTTGTAGTGAAATCAACAGTCCCTATAGGAACTAATGATGAAGTTGAGAAATTTATAAAAGATAATCTAAAACATGATGTAAATATAAATGTAGCAAGTAATCCGGAATTTCTTGCACAAGGTACAGCAGTAAGGGACACTTTACAAGCTGCTAGAATTGTAATTGGAACAGAAAACAAAGAAACAGAAGAAAAGATGCTAGATTTATATAGTAATTTCAATTTGCCAATTGTTTCAACAAATAGACGAAGTGCCGAAATGATAAAATATGCATCAAATGATTTTCTTGCGTTAAAAGTTAGTTATATGAATGATATTGCTAATCTTTGTGAAGTTGTAGGAGCGAATATTGAGGATGTAGCTAAGGGAATGAGCTTTGATACAAGAATAGGAAATAAATTTTTAAAAGCAGGATGTGGATATGGGGGAAGTTGTTTTCCAAAAGACACGAAGGCTTTACATTATTTAGCACAACAGGGTGGATATGAATTAAAAACGGTAAAGGCCGCAATTGAAGTTAACAAAAGTCAAAAATTGATATTATTAAAAAAAGCAAGAAATAAATTCAAAAGCTTTAAAGACATAAATGTTGCTGTCTTAGGACTAACATTTAAACCAGGAACAGATGATCTAAGAGAGGCCCCTTCTTTAGATAATATTCAAATATTATTAGAAGAAGGTGCAAAAATAAAAGCCTTTGACCCTAAAGGAGTGGAAAATTATAAGAAAATTTATCCAACCGAAATTGAATATACGAATACTCCACAAGAAGCCTTAAAAAATGCAGATGTATGTTTTATATTTACAGAATGGAGTGAAATAAAAAACTTAAAGCCACAAGAATATAAAAATTTAATGAAAACGCCAGTTGTATATGATGGAAGAAATATATATAATTTAGATGCAGTAAAAAATATAGAATATTATTCGATAGGAAGATGAATGAAAAATGAGTAATATAAAAAAGAATTTCATATACAATTTTATGTATCAAATATTAACAATGATATTACCAATAATTACTGCACCATATATAGCAAGAGTATTAGGAACAGAAGGTATAGGAATATATTCTTATACGTATTCTATAGTTTACTATTTTATGCTTTTTGCTATGCTTGGGTTAAATAACTATGGAAATAGGCAAATTGCAAAGGTGAGGAAAAATAAAAAAGAATTATCAAAAACATTTAGTAGTATATATTTTATGCAATTGATGATATCGAGTATTATGATTATAATATATATAATTTATTTATGTATCTTTGTAAAAGAAAATGTAAATATTGCAATTATACAAATTATATATCTTATATCAACGGCTTTTGATATAAATTGGTTTTTCTTTGGATTAGAAAAATTTAAATTAACTGTTACAAGAAATACTATTATAAAGATAATAACAGTAGGATGTATATTTATATTTGTAAAGGAAAGAGCAGATTTATATTTATATACAATAATAATGGCAGTTGGTACATTGTTAAGTCAGTTGCTACTTTGGCCATTTGTGAATAAATTTACTAAATTAACTAAAGTAAAATTTAAAGATATTGTTCGTCATATAAGACCATGTCTAATACTGTTTATTCCGGTTATTGCGGTCAGTTTATATAAAATAATGGATAAAGTAATGATAGGAAATATGAGTTCTATGGAGCAGGTCGGATTATATGAAAATTCTGAAAAGATAATAAATATAATTACTGCATTAATAACTGCACTTGGAACGGTTATGCTTCCTAAAATCTCAAACCTCGTAGCAAATGGAGAGCTTGAAAAGGGAAAGAAATATATAGAAAAGTCTATGGAATTCACTATAATTTCTTCTTCAGCTTTAAGTTTTGGACTAATTGCTGTAGCTCCAACTTTTGCACCATTATTTTTCGGAGAAGAATTTAGCAGTGCGGGGACAATAATTGAATATCTATCAGTTACAACAATATTTATATCGATTGCTAATGTAATTAGAACGCAATATTTAATTCCGCATGAAAAGGATAGATCATACATAATCTCTGTAATTATAGGTGCTGTAATAAATATTATACTAAATATTTTATTAATTCCAAAATATCAGGCAATCGGAGCTACTATAGGTACTATTTTTGCGGAATTTGGAGTAATGTTATATCAAATAATTGCCGTTAGAAAAGAAATTGAAATTTTTAAATATTTAAGGAATAATTTTAAATATTTAGTTTTGGGTGTTGTAATGTTTTTGGTTGTCGTACCTTTAAAAAATATTATATACAGTGATTGGAGGCTTATAATTGTACAAGTTATTACAGGAGCAGTAATTTATTTGACAGGTTTTACTATAATTCAAATGATTGAATTGAAGGAATACAATATAGTAGAGTTATTTAAAAAAGTATTATCTAAATATAATATAAATTAATTAATATAGCTCAACAACATATTCAATGAATGAATTTTGATAATTTTTTTCATAAAATAGATAAATTATTCAATGACTAAAAATAAAATTATAAGACAATAAACGGAGAAATAAAGATTGAAAAAAAATGGAAATGCATTCTTTATATAGGAGGGAAAGTATGAAATACGATTATCTAATAGTAGGCTCAGGCCTATACGGCTCAATATTTGCTCATGAAGCAAAAAAAAGAGGAAAAAAATGTTTAGTAATTGAAAAAAGAAACCACATAGCAGGAAACATTTACACAGAAGAAAAGGATGGAATCCAAGTACATAAATATGGAGCACATATATTCCATACGTCAAATAAAGAAGTATGGAACTATATCCAAAATTTTGCGGAATTTAACAGATACACAAACTCACCAGTGGCAAGATATAAAGATGAATTATATAATTTACCATTTAATATGAATACATTTAACAAAATGTGGGGAGTAGTAACACCAAATGAAGCAATGGCAAAAATAGAAGAAGAAAAGAAACAAGCGAATATTACAGAACCAAAAAATTTAGAGGAACAAGCAATAAGTTTAGTAGGAAAAACAATTTATGAAAAACTTATAAAAGGATATACACAAAAACAATGGGGAATGGAATGCACAGAGCTACCAAGTTTCATTATAAAAAGACTTCCTGTAAGACTAATTTACGATAACAATTATTTTAATGATTTATATCAAGGAATTCCAATTGGAGGGTATACAAAAATAATTGAAAAAATGCTTGAAGGCACTGAAATTAGACTAAATACAGATTTTTTTGAAAATAGGGAAGATTTTGAAAAAATCGCAGAAAAGATAGTATTTACAGGCCCAATAGATGAATATTACAATTACAAATTTGGAGAACTAGAATATAGAAGTCTAAGATTTGAAACAGAAGAATTAGATATGGCAAATTATCAAGGAAATGCTGTAGTAAATTATACAGAATACGAAATACCATATACAAGAATAATTGAACATAAACATTTTGAATATGCAAAAAGTCTAGGAAAAGAAGATACAATAAATAAAACAATTATAACAAAAGAATATCCAGATAAATGGTTAAAGGGAAAAGAACCATATTATCCAATAAATAACGAAAGAAATAATACTTTATATGAAAAATATAAAGCTTTGGCAGATAAAGATAGTAATATTATTTTTGGAGGAAGACTTGGACAATATAAATATTATGATATGGATAAAGTAATTGAAGAGGCTTTGAAATGTGTGAAAAATGAAATAAAATAGAAATGGCTGTTGACAAAGTATGTAAAAATATTTTGCTCAGCAGTTTTTTATTCTGTAACAAAATTGTAATATAAATGTAATATAAATGTCAAATTTTTGTTATTGTATAAGAATATATTAAGCTGTATAATAATAAATGAATATAAATAAATTAGGAGGAATAAAAAATGAAAAAAACAAAAAGAAATAGTCTTATAATTGTATTAGTGGTAGTATTATTAGCATTAGCTATAGGATATGCCGCATTTAGCTCAACATTAACTATTAATGGTAATGTAAATGGAGCAGCATCTTGGGATATTAAATTTACAGAAGCAAAATTATTAGCAGCAGATGGTACAACAGCAGCTGATACTTCTTATGGAACAGCAACAATTTCAGAAGATGGATTAACAGTAACAGCTACTATAAAATTATCATATCCAGGAGATGGAGTTATTTTACAAACAGTTGTAACAAATAATGGACAAATACCAGCAAAATTAAAAAGTGTTGATATTACAAACCCTACAAGCGCAGATGTAAAAGTAACACCAGCAACACCAACTGAAGGTGAAGAATTAGTAGCTGGAGGAAAATGTACAACACAATATGTAATTAAATGGGATTCAAATTCTACAGCAACATCAGTTAGCGATACATTTAAAGTAAAATTTACATATGAACAAAATACTACAGATTTCAATGGAACAGGTGCTCATACAAATGCTTAATCTAATATGAACTTAAAAGGTAATAGGCAAAATTTGCTATTACCTTTTAAGAGATTTTTGAAACTTAATTTATTTGAAATTAAATAAAGTTCTTAAAATTTGTTTTATTATTAAAGTTTAGCAAATATTTTAGAACCTAGTTTATTTATAAAGAATTATCAATAAAAAGAGGAAATAATATGCAAAAATCTAAAAATGCAACATTAGCCTTGATTTTTCTAATATTAGGATATGGGCTTTTAGCAACATTTTATTTATCTTCTGCATACAATATTGCATATTTATATATAATCAATCCAATTTTTTGGATATTAATAGCTGGTGTATTAAGAATTGTATTAGGCAAAAGTTTAGAAAATAGGAAACTAAAGAAGCCAATTATGGAGTATACTGTAATTGCTGTTTTAGTTTATATTATAACTTATATGGTATCAGGGCTATTTGTTACTTTTGGCAAAAATCCATTTAGCACAACACTTATAGGTTTATTTACGAATTTGTGGATTTTAGGAGTAGAAATAGTTGCAAGAGAATATATAAGATATAAATTAATAAATAATGTTTATGAAAAAGACAAGATGAAAATTGCAGTTGTAATTTCAATTGTCTATATAATAATTCAAATTAATTTAGGTCAGTATATTAATGCAAAATTAACTGCATTAATAATTGTGAAAGTGGTTTGTCAAACTTTATTGCCATTAATTGCTAAAAATTTATTATTTTCATATACATCAATATATTGTGGATACATGCCAGCAGTTATTTATGAATTGATAACACATTTATATTTATGGCTTTCACCAATTTTACCAAATGCACCTTGGGTAATGTCTGCAATAATAGATTTTGTTATACCTATAATTTTATTTTTATATATAAGATATGTAAAAAATAAATTAAATATTTTTAGAAGTAAAGAAAATATAATAAATTCTGATCCAAGAAATATCATTATACTTGTAGTGCTTATAATACTTGCGATTTGGTTTGCGGTTGGGGTATTTCCTATAAAACCTGTTGCAATTGCTTCTGGAAGTATGGAAAAGGTTTTGTATGTTGGGGATGTTGCGATTATAAAGAAATGCAATGCAAATGATGTAAATGAGGGAGACATCATAGAATACCAAATGCAGGGATTTACAGTTGTTCATAGAATAATACAAAAGTCACAAAAAAATGGAGGATTTTATTTTATTACAAAAGGAGATAATAATAATTCACCAGACTCTGATGAAGTTAGAGAAGACCAATTAATAGGAAAAGTAATATATAAAATTAAATATATAGGTTATCCTGCAATTTGGTTACATTTATTACAAGAAGATAAACAAGAAAATGTAACTGTTGAAACAGGAAAATAAATATATGGAAAAGGATAAATTTTAGATTCAGTATAAAATGAATTTAAATTTAAAATACTTAGAAAGGGAGGAAAAGAATGAGTTCGAAAAAAAAAAATAAAAACAGAATTCGTAGATCAACTAAACATATATATAGTGCTGTTGCAATAGTTATACTACTAACCTCCTTTTATACATTAATTAAAGAAACACAGGATGAAAATATTGATACAAAAAATAAGCAAGTTTATTCATATACAAATAGTTATAATTATGATTATAATGTAAATTTGATAAAAAATAAATATATGAGTAATGTAAATAAAGATAAAGATAAAGGATTAGTTTATGTAACTGACCTTATAGATACAATAGATTTGGCATTAAATTACAAATATTCTGCAGATAAAAGTGCTGATTTGAAAGGAAATTATTCAGTAATAGGTAGGCTTCAAGTTATATATACAAGAGATGGAGAAGAGCAAAGAATTTGGCAAGATGATGAAACTTTAGTTGAAAATAAAAAAATAGAAGAAGTAGCAAATTCTTATAAAATAAATGAAAAATTAAATTTAGATTTAAAAGATAAAAATGACATGCTTAGAGATTTTAAACAAGAAATGGGAATGACTGTAAGTGCGACATATTCAGTTATTTTGAAAGTTAATTTAAATACAGAAGTCGAGGGAGAGCAAGTTAATGTTTCTTATGCCCCAGTCGTACAAATTGAACTTGCAAATAAAACGACAAAAATTTTAGGCGACAATAATTTAGAGGAAACACAATATGTTTCTAAAAAATATCAACAAAGCAGAGCAAGAAACAAATTTAAAGTTGTATTAAGTGTTTTAGGAATAATTATTGCATTTGCAATTGTGAAATATTTATCTAAATTTAGGATCGCAAATGTTGTTAAAAATGAGTACAGACAAGAACTTAATAGGATACTTAAACTTTGCCAAGATAAAATTGTACAAGTTAGCAACAGACCAGTTGCAAAAGATGAGGAAATTGTTGTGGTCAAAGATTTTGGGGAAATATTTAAAGTTTCAGAAGAATTATTTAAACCAATTTTGTATTATTATGATGTTGAAAGTGAAGAAGCATGGTTTTGTGTTATGACTGGAAGTGTTGTTTATAAATATATTTTAAAGAGATGATGGCTTATGAAGAAATATAAAAGAAAGAAAAGAAAATTAATAAAAACAAGATTTTTAGTTGTTTTAATATTAATTGTTATAGTGTTTATATCAATTTCATATTCATATCTTACAAGAGAATTATATATTAATGGGACGATTTCGGGAAAATATGTTAAGGATTCTTTGCCAGGAGCAGATGTTGTTAAGCCAGATACAGCTGAAGAAGATAGACTTTCAACAAATACTTCTTTTGAGACTGGATTGCTAGTTAGTTTTCAAGTTTTCAAATCTGAGGGTGATGAACAAGATGGAAATACTATAATAACTAAAATTTCAAACAATGAAAAAACATGGCTTACTCAATATTTAACAGCTACTTTTAAATTAACTATAAAAAATAATTCAAGTTATGATTATACAGATGGAACAGTTGAAACCACAGAATATGATACTAGATCATATATAAATCCACAATCTGCTAAATTGTCATCAACTACAGTATTAAGTGGAAACACAGTTACATTAACAGCTAAAGTACAATTTAGAGCAAATTATAGTATTCCAGTTGGAAATTATATTAATTATAAAATAAAATTTATGTGTAATGGAGAAGAAAAATATTTTAATTATAAGATTTTGATAGTTGAGGCTTCGTAAAATAAAAAAACAACCTAATTTAGGTTGTTTTTTTATGGCAGGAGTAGAAGGATTCGAACCCTCACAGGCGGTTTTGGAGACCGATGTGCTACCATTGACACTATACTCCTATGTAATTTCAACAATAATTATAATAACATATTATTTGAAATTTTACAAGGGGTTTTAGGAAATTTATTAAAACTTTAAAATTGTAAATTGTAACACTAAAATCATTATACTAAGGGCTTGCATAATTTTCAATTTTTTTATATAATATCAAAAAAGCATTGAAGGGATTTTGTGTATGAATAAAACAAAGAGAAAAATATTTGAAACATCTATGAAATTATTTGCGGAAAAGGGATATGATGCTACAAGCGTTGAAGATATTACTGCTACAGTTGGTGTAGCAAAGGGAACATTATACTATCATTTTACAAGTAAAGAAGAAATTTTTGATTTTTTAATTTCAGAAGGAATTAAATTATTACAAAATAGTGTTGACATAAAAACTGCAAAATATTCAAATTATATAGATAAGATAAAAGCAATTATTTTAATTCAGATAAAAATTGTGGATAAATATCAGGATTTGGTAAATATTATACTTAGTCAGTTATGGGGAAAAGAACAAAGAAATAAGAAATGTCAAAAACTTATATATGAATATATAAACAAAATAGAAGAGACAGTAACAGAAGGCATGAATATTGGACAGATAAAAAAAGGAGATTCAAAGATTATTGCTACAGAAATTTATGGTTTAATTTGTTCAACATTAGTATATAAGATGAAAGAAAAAGAAGATTTTGATGTTATGAAAATTTATAATCAATGTGAAGCAACTTTAGTTAGGGGATTAAGAAATTAAAATCTATAGTTTAATAACTAATAAAAAAATTACAAGATTGATTTAGAAAATTATGCTCTGTAATATTTTTGTAACATAAATGTAATGAAACTGTAAACAAAAAACGACAAAAAGCGCTTGTAGTTTTTTTTGAGATGTTGTATAATTTAAATAGATTATGTAAGATAACAAAGGAGGGAACTTACAATGTCTAGATCTGGCATAGTAAATGTAAGAATGGTAATTACGGAAGAAAAAATTCTATCAAATATAGATAAAGTTCAAAAAATGATAAATCCAAATAGTAAAAAACAAATCATTGAATTAGATGAAAATTCTTATTTTAAGGATTTAGTTGAATCAATAAAAACATATTTAATTGAATATCCAAAGAAGAATAATTTTCCTGTAGATGTTTATAAAGCAACTTATGGGCTAATAGAGTTTGCAACTACTCAGTTTGAAGAAAATACAAAAAAAATTGAAGAATTGATTAAACATAGAGAAGAAAATATTGCATTATCTGGAGTTTTAAAAGAAGTTGTTGAGGCTGCAGAAAATAAAGAAGATGGCTGGGAAAATAAAGTTGATGGAATTTCAGATAAATTTGATGAAGATATTATAGAAAATTTAAAAATAGTTGGAAATGTTAAAACAAAAACTTCTCAAAAATATACTGATTCTGCAAAATTGTTAAAAGCAAAAGTTAATAATTTGGAATCAAACTTACACATAGAAATAGATATGGAAAGATTAGAAGATAGCTCAAAAGCTTTAAGCTATATAGGAATAGAGATCGCTGATGCTTTGAAACTTATTCCTGTACCTGAAGAACAACTAGAGGCTGTTGCTGCAGAAGATGCATTAGAGGCAAAGCAAGAACTTACAGCATCTGAGAATATTAATGAAATACTTACAGATCATTCAATAGAAGAAACAAATAAAGTTGTAAGCAAAGCAAAAAATAAAGTTGCAGGTAATGACGAGAATGACAATAGAGAAATTGTTATACCTAAAGAAATTTCAGCTATAATAGAACAACCAAAAGAAACATTTAAAGAAGATGTTGAGACAGTTGCAGAAAGTGGCTTAGATGCAGAAAAAGAATTATATGCTCAAGAAACGACATTTGAAGCTAAACCATCATTATGGCAAAGATTCAAAAAGAGCAAATTTGTTAGAGCAGCTACTTATATATTTAGAATTAAAATCAGAATTGAATTACCAAGTAATGCACTTCCAGAAGGAAGAGGAGAAAATCAATAAAATGAGATTAAAAGTAAATAGTTGAAGTAGAGAATTTTTGAATTTTTTTACTTCAGCTATTTTTATGTTTTTAAATGTGATTATAAAAAATATGAATATGGCAATTTCACTTTTAAGTCACATAAAAATCGTAATTTCACAGAAATATGTTTACAAAAGTTGGAAAAAATGATATTATAAGCAAAGATATTATAAAAATAAGAAAATTGAAAAACAGAAAAAATAAATAATATAAAGTAAAAATAAAGGAGCTTGAAACATGGGATTTGTAGTTGCAATAGATGGACCTGCAGGTAGTGGAAAAGGAACAATAACAAAAATAATAGCAGAAAAAAGAAATTTAGTATCAATAGATACAGGAGCAATGTATAGATGTGTGGCATTGGATTGTTTAGAAAATAAAGTTGAACCAACAGATATAGAAGGAATCGAAAAGATATTAAAAGATATAGACATAAAATTAGAAAACAAAAATGGAGTACAAAAAGTATTTTTAAATGGAAAAGATGTATCAGAAGAAATCAGAACTCCAAAAGTAGATGATGTTGTTGCCAAATATGCAGCTATAAAACAAGTTAGAGACAAAGTAACACCAATCCAAAGAAAAATGGGAGAAACCCAAAACATAATAATGGAAGGAAGAGACATTGGAACTGTTGTATTCCCTAATGCAGATGTAAAAATATTTTTAGATTGTTCTTTAGAAGAAAGAGCGAACAGAAGATATAAGCAAGATATAGAAAATGGAATGAATGTAACATACGAAGAAGTTCTAGAAAGCATAATAGAAAGAAACAAACTTGAAACAGAAAGAGAAATAGCACCATTTGTCAAAGCAGAAGATGCTATAGTAGTTGACACAACACATCTGTCTATAGAAGAAGTTGTCAATGAAATACTAAAAATAATAGACACTTTCAAATAGGGACGGTTCTTTTTTGAAAGGGGACGGTTCTCTTGCAAAAGGGGACGGTTCTTTTTTGAAAGGGGACGGTTCTCTTGCAAAAGGGGACGGTTCTTCTTTGAAAGAGAGACAGATCTTTGTTTAAAAGGATAGTTTGATTGTATATTTTTTTATTGGAGGTTATATGAAATATTTAAAAAATATTAGAACAGCAATTGTAAGAGGGGCAATTTGGATTTATTGCAAGATTGTATATAGAGCAAAAGTTCTTGGAGCAGAAAATATACCAAAAAGTGGTGCAGTTCTTATTTGCGGAAATCATAAAAGTTTTTTAGATCCACCATTAATAGAAGCAACTTGTAATAGGAAAGATGTGAGATTTTTGGCAAAGAAAGAGATTACAAAAAATAAATTTCTAGCATTTTTAGGAAAACAATTTAGGGCGATTCTGGTTGACAGAGATTCTAAAGATATGACAGCAATAAAAGAAACTTTAAAAGGATTAAAAAATGGTGATTGTATTGCAATATTTCCAGAGGGCACAAGAAACGGAATACAAAAAGGAGAAAAAATTAAAGAAGGAGCTGCTTTTTTCGCATTAAATTCAAATGCTGTAGTAATTCCTGCGGGAATAAAAGGTGGAGATAAGCCTTTTAAAAAAGTAACAATTACATATGGAAAGCCAATAGATTTATCTGAAGAAAGAAAAAACAGAAAAGATAAAGAAATAATTGAGAAAGTCACAAATGAGATAATGAATAAAATTTTAGAGTTAGCGAAATAATTGTAATTTTCAAAGAAGAACTGTCCCTTTTTGAAAGAGAACTGTCCCCTTTCAAAAAAAGAACCGTCCCCTTTCAAAAAAGAACCGTCCCTTTTTGAAAGAGAACCGTCCCTGTTTGAAAATAAAAGAAAGGTGAATATGATGAATGACAAGATAGTAATAAAAGGAGCAAAAGAGCATAATTTAAAAAATATTAGTCTGGAGATTCCAAGAGACAAATTGGTTGTAATTACTGGTTTATCTGGTTCGGGTAAGTCTTCTTTGGCTTTTGATACAATTTATGCAGAAGGGCAAAGGAGATATGTTGAAAGTCTTTCTTCTTATGCAAGGCAATTTTTAGGAGTAATGGAGAAACCAAATGTCGATAAAATTGAAGGTCTTTCACCTGCGATTTCTATTGATCAGAAAACTACATCTAAAAATCCTCGTTCTACAGTTGGAACTGTTACAGAGATTTATGATTATATTCGTTTGTTATATGCAAGGATTGGAGTACCATATTGCCCAAATTGTGGCAAAAAAATAGAAAAACAGACACTTGACCAAATTGTTGACAAGGTTTTGCAATTGGAAGAAGGCACAAGAATTCAAGTTTTGGCCCCTGTTGTAAGAGGCAGAAAAGGAGAGTTCCAAAAAGAACTTGAAAAGTATAGAAAATCAGGATTTGCAAGAGTTCAAATTGATGGAGAAATATATGATTTATCTGAAGAGATTAAAATTGATAAAAATAAAAAACATTATATAGAAATTGTTGTTGATAGACTTGTTATGAAAAATGATATAAAAAGCAGACTTACAGAGTCTGTTGAAACTGCTTTGTCTCATGCTGAAAAATTAGTTGTAATTGAAGTTGCAAGCAAATTGGAGGAAAATTCAAAAGTGTTAAAAGCACTAGGTGCAACTGATTCATCAGATATTGGAAAATTGAAAAATAAAGATGAGAGTAAAAAGACGAAGCAGATGTTGTTTAGTTGTAATTATGCATGCCCAGATTGTGGATTTAGTTTCCCAGAGATAACACCACGTATGTTTTCATTTAATAATCCAATGGGTGCATGTCCATCATGTTTAGGAATTGGCTATTTGATGAAAATGGATGAAGATCTTATTATTCCAGATAAAAATAAAACTTTATATGATGGGGTAAAAGCTTTTGGCGC
>OCTW013420794.1_pt1 | contig 41685 bp, 64 predicted proteins | sample 1539671 | NCBI WGS metagenome assembly OCTW01 (sample SAMN02144230, study PRJEB22623) | gut metagenome | biome: sheep rumen | host: Ovis aries | place: New Zealand
CTTTTCGACCATTGCCTTTCTCGGCAAATTCACCAGTACCAAATTCAATCCAGACTGCATACTCGCAATTAGTGCCGACGTAGCCGACCAACTCGTCACGGTCAACGCGGTAGTCAATGCTATCACGCAAGGCCCCAGTATCGACCGGCGCCAACCCAACGGCGTCACCTTCAACAAGCATACAAGCTTGAATCAGGCCACGAATAGCCTGCAATTCAATTTCATGCTTGACTGCTGCCGAATTATCTTTAAACTCACTAGACATCAACCCACCGCCTTCAAAAAGATTTCCAAGTGGTCGTCTAACTCCATTGGATTATCGACGTACGTCACTTCATAATCTCTATTTTTAAATCGGATTCGGTCCGAAATAGAGATTTCTAAGCTTGTTTCGAACGTGATAATAATATGAGTGCTGTCTGCTGTGATTGCGTTCTGACCATTGCTTTCTTCGCCGCCCAAAAAGTCAATCCAGCCGTCAAAAGTGCTAGATTCCTGAAAGTCGTGAATGATTTGGCCTAAACTGTTTCTTCTACCTGTCTTATCATATTTTAAAATCGTAAAAGTAGACATCAAGACCACCTCAATTTCTTATATTTCTTCAGGAAACCTAGCAAAGTAGCCGGATAGCCTTCTTGACTCTCTGCTGCGGTCACATCGTAGTAAGTCACCGAATGACGACTAATCGATTCCGATTTGACCCCAATTTTTCCAGACATTTTAGAATCGTATTGAATTAATTTCTTAACTCCAGCTAAGACGTCCGCTGGGTAGCTTATTTTGGTCAGTATGGCCTGCGTTGATACTTCTGTGATAAATTCTCCATCAATCTTCAAAACGTCGTCAGTGACCTCTGAGACGGTATATAAGCCGTCGTTATAATTTGTATTATTTACTTCGACCGTATCACCGACTTTAAAAATGTCTAAACGACCTTTAGAGACGCGAATTTCATTATCCGAAAGCACCAAACCAGAGCACCTAAAGCGAATATTTTGGAAATTGTTGTTAGTAGACACCCTGACCATCGTTTCAAGACCGTCGCAATACTCTTGTGTGGCATTTTTATCGATTTTAAGAGCGTCTTCAAGCGAAATAATCATACATACCCCCAAAATTAAAAGAGAGTAGCTGACTACTCCCCTTCTTGTTCAGCTAGCAAGTCAGCTAGCACTTCAGTACGTGCATTTTTCTTGTAATCTACGCCCAATTCATCAAGTTTTGCCTTGATTTCATCACGATTAAGCTCTTTTTCGGGTTCTTCAGCTACTTCTTTCGGTGTTTCGACCGCTTCTTTAGCCGGAAGCTGAATAAGCTCCTTGATAAGCACTGAACCTTTGGCGTTTTCGCCTTTCAAGAAAGATTTTACACGTTTTTCGTCTGGTTCATACCCTTCACGGGGATAGATAGCCCCGATAGGGTAGAAAACACCTTCATCTTGCGAATCGATGAACGAATCAACGACAAGATAAAGTTTTTTCATTCGAATCACCTTCCTTAAACAGTTTCAGTAGACAATTTGTGACGAATTGCCACGATACCGATATTTTTAGGCTCGTAAACACGTTCCCAGTTGTTAGCTGTGGCAAGCTCTGCGTTCGATGGTGTCAAGCCTGCTACTGTTGAATCAGTGAATTTAACACCGTACGGGTGGAAAACAAAAGCGCGACGTGTGAATACTTCATCAACGCCAGCAGCAGCTTTTCGGTTAGTTTCGAACGTTGTAAGTTCTGCCGGTGTTCCGTTGTTACGACCAAAAGCGCCTTCAGCAATTAAGTACGTAGTGTATACGTCGTCAGTTGGTGCGTTACTGTCATCAACGATAACACGATAGCCAAGATATGTTGGAATATTGATTGTTGCGTCTGTTGGTTGGATATAAACAATCAAGTTATCTTGTTGCAATTTAGTATAAACTGCTGAGTGCATAACCATAACTTTAAGTTTATCAGCTGAATCACCAAGAAGTTGTTTAGCGTTAAGTACTTCTTTGGCTGTAATTGGTTTTGCCGCAATGTCTAACATGTGAGTAGAAGCAAGCGCTCCGCCTTCAGCAAACAAACCTTTAAGTACTGACAACAATACTTTTTGTTCTTGACGTAGCCAGTAGTCCCCGATTCGAGCAAGAATAGCTCGTGATGGGTCACCACCTGAAACGACTGCCGCTAATTCATTAGCAGCCCAACCGCGACCACGATACATAACTGCCGCGACATCTTTTCCTGCTGTGATTTTGCCAGTTGAAAGTTCTTTGTCATCATCAAGAACTTCATCTTCCCCGTCAAGGTCGTTCCAGAACGGCATATTCACAAGCACGTTTCCGGCTGTAATCATTTTAGAGACACGTTCATCAGCAATTGCAATTCCTGAGTTAACAATTAGTGATTTTTGAGCAGTATATTGCTGCATATAAGCGTTGTAAATTTCTGGTGTGATTGTATCCAGAACTTTTGTAATTTCGTTTGGCATTTAAAACTCTCCTTTTATTTGTTTTGTTGTTGCTGCAAGAACTGAGTCAGATTCATTTCAGGATTTGCAAGAACTGACTCAAGAGTTGCTTCTTTTGGTGGCTGTCCACCACCTAATTTAGCGCCACCAAGTTTAGTGAAACCTTCTGGTTCTTTAGGCGGTTCTGATGATTGCTCAAAGAAAGTTGGAAGGCTTGCTTTCAGGTCCTTGATTTTGTTTTCAAGGTCTTTCACATTGCCTTCGTCATCGACTTCAAGGTCACCAAGTTTAAACATGAGATAATCAACGTCAGTCCCTTTAGCAGCCGTCAAAGCGTCTTTGATTGTCTGTTTACGAGCGTTGTCTTTTGCTTCCTGTTCAAGCGTTTCAACTCGCTCTTTATAAGACTTCAATTCGTTTTGTAGCTCTTCGTTGTCCTTATTGTTCTTCTTCAAAGTGGCAAGCGTTGCATTTGCCTCGTTAAGCTGTGCTTCTGCCGCGGACAGTTTTTCTTGCGTAGCTTGTACGGTTTTGCCATGCTCTGCCATAATTTGATTGATAACTTCTTCAGACAGTTCTAGAGACTGTAGAAATTCACGTTTCATTTGTTCTCCTTCTACGTCATTTTTACGTGAGACGACCACGAGAATTTGAATAATGTTGACAATTTAACGCCTTGTCTTGGCGAACACGCTCTATAGGAATCGAACCCATATTTTTGGTTTTGGAGACCAACGTCTTTCCGTTAGACTAAGAGCGCAAAACAAAAAAAGCCGTATTTCTACGACTTTTTGGGTATAAAAAAAGCACCATCATTTAGATAGTGCTAGTTAATAAAGTTTGTCAGCATAATCATCTGGCTTTGGGTAAGGTTTATCGTTGCTAATGCAATCAGCGACGCTTTTCTCAAGTTTTTCGACTTCGTCAGCCGTTGGCATTTCTGAAAGCACTTCAAAAATCGGAAAATCTTCTTGAAAATGTTCGAAATACTTCTCTTCAACGTCTGCTACTCTTGTTTTTAATTTGTCATCTTCAAAATAAAGCATATTACAGCTCCTTCAAAATATCTTCTACAATTTGATGATAAACTTTTACAGCGTTCGGCAACATTCGTTTGATTTCGTTGTATGCTTCGGGGCTTGTCGCTAAAAGCTCGCTAATTTCTGCGAAAAACTCCGTCTCTGCCGTTCCCGGACGTTTCCAGTATCTTTTGCCATGTCCCCAACCAAAAGGATAATCATAATGATAACCTGTAGCTTCAAACATGTCTGACAGCGGTGGAATTATATCAGGAACTTTCTTTCCGAGTTTTTCTACTTCCTTCACGAATTCTTTTATGTTTTCTTGGTTTTTTCTTCTGATTTCGGCTCTTTCTGCTGCCGGAACACGCTCGCCTTTTTTGATAATTCGTAAATCACCGTTAATATATCTCCAAAAATCATTTTGAAGTGTCTCTTTCAAGTTATATTGCGGTAAAGAAGAAGCGTGTGTGCCGTATATATCGATTGTGTAAGTTTTTCCAGATAAACGCGTTTTCTGTTGACCGATAACCACTCGCTCGCCTTTAGTTAGCTTGCCAAACCCTAAATAATCAAGGGCGTGACCGTTTTCGTGAAAAACGGTAGAAAGCGGATTTTTCATGTAAGCTGTACCGTCTTTCGTTTTAAATCCATCAAAGGAACCTTGTGTTAATTGAACGCTGCTCCCTCTTGCAAAGGCTCTTTTTCCGCCTAAACTCTTGTATTCAAGCTTGCCACCAAGTTTTGAATACAAGGTTAGCATATTTTCATCTTTAATTGTATCAAATTTATCAAGAAATTGATTGTAATTTGCTAAACCAACAGCCGTAGACATGTTTGTTTTCTCAATTGCCTGAACAGCTCCTTTTCTCGCCTTATCGATTCGGTTTTTTCGCCCTAATTCATAGCCTTCTGCCATAATTTGTTCAACAGATTTAAAACCGTCTTTATTTGCTAACCATTCGTTGTAGTTTCTCCATTTAGAAACCTCTCCCGTCTTGTTATCACGTCTTAAAAGCGCCTTTTTATCGTTCTTCAAACGTGAAACGGTGCGGCAACGGCAATTACAATCTTCAGCAGCAACCCCAAACATGTGGGGCTGTTTCGCTTTAAGCCCGCTGACTTCAAAATCTTCGTCAGGTTTGACACGTTGGCCGTCAAGCTTAGCGTGGTCGCTACGAGTACGATTATCAAGTGTTGAAATCCATTCTTTTTCAAACTCGATACCCAGTTTCATTGCTTCCATTTGCGACTTCTGTCTTGCGATTGCCTGAACTCGACCGGCTTCGGTGCGTGTAATGTTCAAGGCTCGACGATAAGAACTATAGCCAAGCTCTGCCAACCTAGCAGCAGTCTGCTTGTAGCTGTAGCCTAGCAAGAACACTCGTGTAAGCTCTGACTTGATATTTGACTTCAATCGTTCAGCTACACCATCGTTTAAGCGCTCAGACAGCTTGTAATTTGCTACAGGCGTCTCGATAATCGTCTTCAGTTCTTCACTTTTTAGCATTGTGAAATTGATAGCTGTGTTTTTAGATTCGTACTCGTAAAAAAGCTCGTTATAAGCTATTTTCCCCGTATCCTCTAAATGGCTGTTAATTTCCGTTTTAAGCCCTTGTTTTAGTTCCTTGGTTGATTTATCAAGTTGTTCTAAAAGACTCGTCATACGGCTTAATTTTAGCTTTTCTGTGGACGATAGCTGTTCATAGCGTTGATAATCGACCAGTAGAGCCTGTTTAAGGTCCTTAATTGTGTCAACATACAAACCATATAGCTGTTTATCAGTCTTCTTGTCCGCCTTCGCCAGCAGATTCTCTATTTCCTGTTGGAATTGATTCAGTTCCGTCATCATTTACCTCTGTTGTTTGGTTAAAATCAGACTTGTAAGCCTGTTCACCTAACGCTTTCTCGACTTCGTCTGGGTCAATCTCTAGAATTTCAGCGAGTAACTCCAAAACCGTACGGTCATCTAAACGAGGAGCGGCTGTCATGACGTTGTTGATTAAAACCTGCTTAGTATCTGCTTCCGTTTTAGCGACAGTAGCGTTGTCAGTCTCATTTGCCATAACCGAACGTGTGATAATCACTTCAATATCTGACGAATCAAACGCTTTTCCGTTCAATTCATTGATATTTTGGATAATCAGGTCAAGCATTTGCTTGATAACCGCTCTCAATCGGACCTCGGTCTTATTACATTTCAGGTCAAGCAAGCTGTAACGTGATTTAATCACAATATTCGTGATGTTTCCGTCGCCAGTTTGAGAACTATCAAAGCCCATACCGAACTTGTAAATACCTTCTTTATCGATTGCCAGCTTAGTCTTGCGAGCTTCGACCGGAATATCAACGGTTTGAACGTCAATACCGCCGCCTTCACCGACTCCAACGGTTTTTTTAGATTTAAGGTTGGTAACTAGCGAGTCTAGATTATCACCTTCAAAGCCTCGAACGATGTAAATCGGGTGGTCAAAGTCAATCAAGTTATTAGACAACGAGCAAGCCATCAAGTCGTAGTCGTCAATCAAGTCTTTAATTGGCTCCAAATCAGTCTTCTCACGCTTGTTATTAGCAAGTTTGATAAATGGCACTTGGCCATAGCCCTTACCGTAGTAAGTCCCTTCCTCGTCTTTTGCAAGCTGATGGAAAGCCGGATTCACCTTGATAGATTCGTCTAGCTCCATTTTGCCTTCATCAACGCAAACAAAGTAAAATACTTGTTCTTTGGTCCAGAACTGAGCGCGAACCACGTTCTTGACCTCGTTCTTGATTGTGATTTGGTCATCGTAGTAGTAAATCATCTGGTCAATTGCCAAGTTCTCGTCGTAAATCGGAATAGTTTTGAGTGCGTCAGCGGTTCTAAACTTGACCTTGCCATTCTCATCAACGTTCCAGAACGCATACTCATAGGACTTTTGACTAGCACCTTCAACAAGCTCCTGTAGCATAAGCTGAAAGTCGTCATCGATGTATTGTTCTAGATAATCTTGCAGTTCTAAATTTTCCGTTTCAAACTCGACCGGATTAGATAGCAAGTATTGAACTTTCTGGTCAACGAGTTCAGTAAAGAAACCGTGTGAAATCTTCGTATTAGCTCGATATTCCTCTTCTCTTAGCTGTCCGTTGCTATCAAAATAGAATAAGCGTGTTTTCAAGATGTCGTGCTGTGAATCATAATATCTGACACCATCGTACATTTTTCGCTTCAAAGCGCTAGCTCTGTCACTATTGATTAAGCTCTTAATCTCAGCGCCAAGCGTTGAAATATTTTCAGTTTGTAGCATTGTATACTCCTTAATATAGCCAGTTCTTGCTTTCGACACATTGCAAAGCATAGCGAAGTGCGTCCATCAAGTGGTTATTTTTATCTTCTGGTTTGTTTAGCCAGTTACCTTCCTTGTCTTGTTGGTAGCAATAGCTGTAAAACTCGTCCATGATGTGCGTACAAGCTGGGTGAACGATAATTTGGTAGCCTTGCAGCTTCGAAATACCTGCCATGATTGAATCTTTACCTTTTCGGCTAGGTTTCACACGTCTCAAGCCGTGCTCTTGTTTAAGCTCTTCAATCAAGCGAGGCTCTGCTGAATCGGCTATAATCGTTGTCTTTTGATAACCTTTCGATGTAATCAAGTTCGCTACCTCACGAGTGATTAAGCCGACCTGATAAGCCTCATCAAAAATGTGTATTTGATTCGTCTCGTCATTAATCAGACAAGCTACAAGCGCTGTTGGGTCGTGGGTGAAACCAAAGTCAAGACCAAGCGCCAGTTTATTGTTCTTGTCTTTAAGCAGCTCGTCTTTGTCAAAATCTTCAACCTTAACATTCTCAAACACAAGTCCTTCAGCTACACCCCACTCACCGTCACAAACAATCCGAGCACGTCTTGGATTGGTGATATATAAGTCTTCGTAGCGTTGCCTATCGACTTCGTCTAGCCACTCATTACACTTGTAAGTAGTAGTCAAAGCTAACGTGTCAGCCCGTTGTGTGTCTTTATCAAAGAAGACCCGTTTCAACCAGTGCCTTTCATTCCACGGGTTGAAGGTCACTGTAATTTGTTTAAAAAATCCGGGAACGTCCAAGCTACCACGAATAGATTCAACTACTGTACTGAATTTATCTTCCGTTTCGATTTGATAAGCCTCCTCAAACCAAGCCCAGCATAAAATCCCAACGTCAACAGTAATAGACGTGATTTTTAATTCATCATCAAGGCCTCGAAAAAGAATCTTTTGACCTGTCTTCTTCAACGTGATTTCAGGCAAAGACTCATTGAATTTAAAAAGGTGCGCAACCTTTAATTGATTGCACGCCCATTTAAAATCCGTATAAGTTGATTGCTTGTTAGTGTTTGAGTACCTACGAACTACCAAAAGATTGGCCCACGGGTATTTCAAAAGCCTTGTGATAAAGTTCAAAGCCGTCGTTTTCGACTTCTTCGAACCACGAGAGCCTTTGACAACCCTGTAAAAGTTCTTAGAACGCCAAAACTTACCGTATCCGCCACCAACCATTTTAGGAAGGTCAACGATAACGTCGTTAGTCTGCGATGTCGTCTTCATTAGCGAACACCACCGTTCCTTGCACCTCAACTTCTTGCTTGTCGGTCCACATTCTGTAACGTTTTCCGAGAAGTTCTGCGGCTTTGATACGGTCTTTAGCACTAACTTCGATATCGGTCAATTCTTGGCCGAAATCACCGACGCCAATAATGGTCTGCTCGGTTTCTTTGCCACGCATGACCGACGTCAAATACTCAAGCACTTCCTGCTGGTCTGCGACCTTTTTTGATTGCAAATCAGCCAAACGCTCATCTATATAAGATTTGATTGTAGTATTTTGTAGTAGCTTACTTGCATTCGTATTCGCATATTTTTGGCTGTAACCCGCTTTAATAGCTGCTTGCGTTGCATTTGCCGAAATGATGTACTCGTCGGCAAAACGTTGCTGTTTTATGGTCATTTTAGCGATTTTCCATCACCTCTCAATCTCAAATAAATAAAAAAGCCACACGAACGTGTGACCGAAACAGGGAAAGTAGGATTCGAACCTACGCCTACAGATTAAAAGTCTGTCGCATTCACCCCTTTGCTATATCCCTACCAACATACAGTGCTGCTAGCTTTCGCATTACGGCAAGCTCCCATATGTTGCGGCGCGACCGCTTTAACACAGGTGACAATGTCGCGCTCTATGCTATTTTTTTCTATAATATGATTTTAACACTCAGAAACGTTGTTATCCCAGCTATTTTCTTGCTCTTCTCTCCCAATTCGGAAGACCAACAACTCTCCACCTCGATAACATTCCGCAAACTCGACCGCTCCGCGCTCAAGCATGCGATAAAACTCGCTTTCAGAGTAGCCTAACTCCATGTAGATTTCGCAATCTGATTTAATTTGCCATTTACAATATTTCTCAATCAAAATTTGTCTTACGAACGGGTCAATAATGCGGTTAATTGCTTTCGTAATTGCTTGCATTTCGTCCCAAGCCGCTACACGTCTAGTTACTTGGATTTCTGTTCGTTTGCTATTGCTAAATCCTGACGCTTTAGGTTCTAGCGAGTAAGTCGCTGTAATTTTAGGTGTATACTCTTCGCCAGCCATGCGAGAATAGCGACGATAAAGAGAAAGCACCTCGTAAGCGTTGCGTTTTGTTAAAACCTTATCTATGTCCTGAAAAAGTCGCATTTTCTCAATCTCCTTATGCTATAATAGTAATAATGAGAACGTTTGCTAAGGAGCTGATTGCGACTTGGCTTTTTTTATTGTCTAGGAACTGCTCTAACCTTTGTTCCTTCACAAATAAAGTCTAATTTAGGAACTAAAGATATGTTTACCTCGTCCAAATTAAGGTATCTTATATAATTTGGGTTATTTGCGATAATACAAAAGGCATCGTGCGGGGAAAGCGCCGTCACGGTGAAAGTACAGCTTAATTTCCCTTGGAAATATCCTTCGACTAAATACTCTTTCATAGTCCATTCTCCTCACAGTAATCTTCCCAAATAGTGCTTGGTGTGAAATCATCTAGGTCATAAGTTTCCCAGTAAATGAATAGTTCACTACCATTCATATTATCCACAATAACTCCATAACTATCATCTGGTATAACACCGCCACCATCTCCTAAATACTTAAAGTCTTCTGGGTCAAAACCAAGTGCTCCAATTGCTCTGTGGACTTCTGTTTCTGAAGAGAATATCCCTAAGAGTTCTGTCTCTGTATCATAATCCCTATATTTTCTAGAATAATAAATTTTAGTAATCTTTAGTACTTCAATTTTCTGTATCACTCTTCCACCTCTTCCGCAAATTGCCAAGCCCAATCATAATCTTCCTTGATTTCTGATTCAGTCAGCTCAACACCATCAAGCTTTTTCCAGTTTTCTGAGTAATGCCAGTCTATAAAGACTTTACCTTTTTCATCTTTGTGAAGTACAAAATGTCCAGAACCTTGATAATTTGAATTTGGCAACTCTACTGTGTACAGCTTCTCTTTCTCAACTTCATAATCAAATTGGTGCATGTTCACAATTGTTTGAATTGGTTTATTATTCGAGTTATTAAGCCACCCTTTCATTTCAGTGTTATCAAATACTCCATTCATCATATCTAGTCCTAGCTGTCTTAAAGTCCATTCTAGGCTACGTTTGTGACCCTCGTACCAATCCGCCACAAATTGTGGCACTACTGGCTTCTCTGGCTCGTCGATTTGATTGATGATATTAAAAACCTCTTTTTTAGGTATCATTTCACTATCAAAGTTAATAGTCTTATCTAAAATAGTAACTCCTTCTAAATTTTTAATCTCTTCAGTCACTTCTTGCTTATTCATTCTTCCACCTCTTCAATTTCATAAACTTCATTTTCCCAAGCGTTATATTTAGTCAAGTCATCTTCAGTAAAGTGAAACTCTTTTTTATTATTAGCCCAATCTTCATGTACTGCATAATGATGAAATTTTTTATAACCTTTATCATAATGTAGATACTCATTAGTTAATTTTAATTTAGCTGTGTACAGTTTCTCTTCCTTAACTGTATAGCCGTAAATCACAGCATTCACAAGACGTTCTTTAAGCTCGCAGAATTCACCATAGGTTGCACCACTATCAATTGGTAGTTCATATGTTTTCTTAGCCATTTCGAAAACAAATAAGTATCCATAACCACAGCGAGTAATGTAGTATAAAGCGTCTGGTAAACTGTAAAAATCAGTAAGTTTATCAACCCATTCAGCTTCCTTTTTAGTCAGCACTGGTTTTTCTGGTTCGTCAAGTTTGTCAAGCAAATTTATAGCATAGGCAATCCCATTGTTATAACCTTTATCAAATTGACTAGCATATTTAATTGCTTTGCAATTGAATCCCGCTTCGTGCATTTTTCTCATCAATTCTTGCTTATTCATAATCAACCCCCAAACCTTTCAATTCTGCTTTTAATTCATCAGCGTAATCTTCAAATACCTTCTGAATTTTTTCTTTGAGTTCATCTTTCATAAATACACAGTCATCTCTTCCGTCAGGATATTTTACAGCAATGTGATAAATTTTGCTTTTAGACAATGTTTCTAAAATTTTGACGTTTTGGACAAGCATATTCGCTCGCTCTAACTCTTTCAGGTCCATCTTAGTTTTATCGGACTCTTCAAACTGTTCAGCGACTTTCATCGCATAAATAAGCCCACTATTGAATGCAGCTGCCCATTCACCATTGTTACTACGCTCAGTATCTTTGAGCTCTCCTTGTAATTTAGCTAAAAATTTTTTCAGATTCATCGCTTACTCCTTCACAATTGTAATATTGCAGCCTTTAATAGTTCGCCCATCTGTTGTTTGAATCCAAATCCCTTCGTCTCCGTAGCAATCATAGTCTTTGACCTCTACACGCTCCCAACCACAATTCTGCTTATCAGTTGGTATGTAAGCGTACGTGCTATGACTAGACGCATTTCCGCTTTCTGAACACCCGAACAATCCGACTGCTGTCAAGGTTAGACCGACTAGCATTATTAGAGCTTTGTTTTTCATCTCTCAGCACCTCACTCGTTATCTGTAATCGTTACAGGAAGAATGCTTTCAGGCATGTACTCAACTTCATACTTGTATTTATTGACTTTTGTTCCGTCTGTTAAATCTTCGACGACGTACATGTTGTTTTTGGTCATGTTGATTAAATGCTTCCTGTATTTTCCTTTTGATACTTCAGCAATAACGACCAATTTCTTGCTGTTTGACGTATCAACTGAGATAAGACCTTCGACCTTAAACTCAATCTTGTCAGTACGTGTATTGATAACTGCTACACGTCTGCGAACATTAAAATTATCCGCTTCCTTACTAATGTTGTAAGAGACTTTATCCGATTCCGTACAACCTGACAACGTAGCTAAACCAATTGTCATGAGCGCTGCACCTGCTAAAACTGCTATTTTTTTATTTTTCATCGTGTTTCCTCATTTTCTACCCAAATATTAGTTAACTCCCACTCTTTGATTTTGGGGTCTTTTGAAACAATATCTAAAGCAACGTCTTTAGAAGGAGCAAGTAAGCGATAACCGAGCTCTGGGCGGTCTGTTTTACTTGCGTACACTGTGTACCATTTATCCATTTTCCAATACCTCGATTTTCTTGATTTCACTGTTTAAAATGCTTCGTTTGTGGCCCAATTCAACGTCCTGACCAGCTTTCCAACGATTGTATATATAATCATACGTGCTTTTACTAACACACGTCGTCAAAAGCTTATTGTTTGTTAGCGTGAACCGTACTTTCATAATCGTACTCTCCCCCGTAATTATCAGTGTGATAAACAATCGTTTGATTGTCCTCTAACCGCTTGATTTCATATTTTTGCTTGATATTTTCAAGTTTCAGCTCAGTAATTTTGTTGTTATAAACAGTCTTTTGCATTCCTAACTCAATCGTAAAAAAGACAACTGTGACGATGATTGTAAACGATAACAACATACTTAAAAACATGTATCTTTCAGCTTTCAACTTACCACCTCATAGTATTCTGTTTGTCCGGGCTCTTTACGAGCCTTTTCAAAATATTTAAGAGCTTGTTTTTTGGTTTTAAACTCTGTTTCTTTAAAATCTTTGGTTGTTGCGAAACAGGTCGCTGTTCTAAGCTTTGGGCTGTATTCCCTTACAATGTGTTTTTTTGTCATAATAATTCCTTTATTTCCAATCTAATCCTATATTTTCCGGGTATTTCGCTTGGTCCACCTCGTTTAAACGTCATAAATTTAATGACTTCTGAGTTGTCGTCCGTCCAGATTCCGGCGTCTGTCAATCCATCAACGAGTGCTTTGACGGTCGGATAAAAATTAGGTGGGTCAAGTCGTCTTTTAGTAGGTGCGTAAATCGTCACTACAAGGCCACAGGGGCGCTTTTTTGAGTAGGGGGTACAATTACATTGCCGACCTGCTCTAGCGGCTGTATCACGTAAAAATGCGGTGATTTTAGCCTTTTGCGTCCAATGGGGACGGTCATTGGCGTTTAACATCTGTTTTTGCTTCTTAGTATTCGATAAAATAAACTCAAATTTCATCAGTAAGCCCCGGAATCTCAAAAGCGACGTGAGTGACTTCTTGGCGTTCTTTTGTGTACCAATCGAAATAAAACTCATGCTTTTCGCTGTTGTATGTCACTTCAACGTAATCCGGAAGTTTCGAATTTGGGTTGCTCATCGGATAAGCTTTCTCGCTGTCAAAGCTAAACATTCCTTTAGCGTTTCCAAGTGTATAGTTAAACCAAACCATGTAAACATCATGTGGTTCTAATTCAAGGTGCTCTGAAATTTTATGTTTTGCGTAAGTTTCAAAATCCTCTTGCGTCAATTTGATAAGGTCTTCTTTCATTTTTTTCTCCTCAAAAATAAAAGCGGGCACTTTTAAAGTTGTGTGAGTATGGCTTGCGCCCGCTGAAATTCTTTACATTGCCGTCTCGTTAAAATCGGCACGTCTTTCTAGTTCGCTTTTATCGTGAATCCCGGCACGTATTTATCAATTATGTTTAAAACTTGGTTTTCGGAAATGAAATTCCTGCCACCGACACGAACTACTTCGTATTCTTTTAACGCTTTGACTTCGTGGGTAAGTAGTTCTCTAAGATTTCTAGCTGGGAAGTCTGAATATCCTAACAAGTAAGCCGGTGTTACACCCAAAAAATCAGCTAACTTTTCAGCTTTTTCGATTTTTATTTGGGTTGCTCCGCTTTCCCAATTTTGTAATGTTCTGCAATGAATACCCAATTCATTTGCTACTGCTTGTTGAGATAAGCCTTTTTCCTTACGTAATTCTTTCAGTCTATTCATGGTTTAAAACCTCATTTCTTACTTTGACGTTCTCCGATAAGGTAACCTAATAGCAACCAAAGGAGAGCCATTCCTGCTTCTCTAAGAAATTCAATCATTCTGTTTCTCCTTTCGGATTGAAATACCATTGAAGCATTTCTGCTTGATTATCTGCTAAATATTGCTCAAATTCCTGAAATTGCAAGATTGCCCAACGCAATCGATGAAGGTCATCTTCGCCCTTTGAGCAGAACCCAGAAACACTAAAGAATGGTTTTAGGTGGTAAGCGTAGTCTGTCTTACCTAAAACATCAATGTTGAAAGTCGGTTCTTTTTCGAGTTCGAAATCTAAGACGAATTCAGGGCCAAGGTCATGAATGACCTGTAAGTTAGTTCCGTCCGAATAGATAGTGACGCTATCTGTAACGTGTTCCATTTGCATGTTTTAATCTCCAATCATATCGTTTAAGCTTACGAGTTTAGAAAGTTTCTTTTGAGCCTTACAGTAGTCACAATGACCACACTTCTTAGGTTCTTGCTTACCCTGAATGACGTCCCAGACTTCTTTGACATTATCTTTGATATAGTCAAGACCCTCTTCAAGCCAATTTTCATCAACTTTGATAAATTCCTTGTCAGGAACGTTCTCTTTTGATACGGCTACGATTAGCGGTCTAAATTCTTGGCCCGACATCTGTTTTAGCAATTCACGATAAAGAGCTAACTGACCGTTATAGCCAAAATTTAAGATATTATTGACCGCTGCTGGCACTTTCTTATGTAAATCTGCGTTCCACTCTTCGTTGTAAATTGACCTCATTGTTTTCAGGTCAACAAAGTAGCCACGAGATAGGTTAATGCTGTCAAGTTTGCCCTTGATTGGTACCCCTTCAATTTCGCCAATGACAATCAATTCTTTTCGGACGTCATCGCTTGGATAGCCGTGATATAGGCGATTAAAGTTCTCGTCATCTTTCAAGGCGTTAATCATTTTCTCGCCTACCACGAAATCAGCTTTCAGATTGCCCTTGTTCTTGCCTGTTTTAGCAATGATTTTCGCTTTATTAGCTTCAACGAAAGCGTCGTGAACCTCTTCGGATTCAAAGTAGCTATGTACGTAATTGCCGACCAAGAGAGCGGTCTCGTCTCGGTCTTCCACCCATTCGCCATTTTCAACGGCGTAAGCTTTAGCTTGACATTGCATGTATTGTTTAAAGCGTGAATTAGACAAGTATTTTTTGTCTTGATAGTAGTTCTCATCTGTTAGCTTAGTCATATAGGTCTCCTAGTTGCTCAAATAGCTCTGTTTGTTCCGGTTCATGTAATTCTTCAGGTTCTGGCATTTGAGCCGATTCTGGGGCTTCTGTGAGCTCCTGAGCGGTGTCTTCAGATGGTGTCACATCTTTAGGTTGTTTTGTTTCTTCGTCAGCAGCTTCTGGCAATGGTTCACCAAGGAAGCTGTCAATACTTTCACTGTCGTCTTGTTCTGGCGTTATGTCTTTGACATTTCGTTCGTCATCATATTCGTTTGCTGTAGTTCGATTTACAGCGTCAATAAATAAGTCGTTGTCGTCGCTTGTGTTAAAGAACTGTTTAGCGGCACGATTGATTACAGTACGTTTTGCCATTTCTTGCGGGAAATTATTTTGGACGGTTTTATTTTTTGATTGCCCCCAAGCTTTATCGATTTCTTTCTTAGTCATGATTGTCAAAATCTTCTCACCATCAACTTTTTCGATAATACAGTAAGCACCAATAATTGGATTATCTTGATTTAGCCAATTAGTATCGTGCTTAACCAGCACCTTACGACCTTCAACGTTTTTAATTTCAACATTATCACCTTCGTAGATAACTTCGGCGTAAATGTCTTTAACTTCAGGGAGCTGTTTAACGACTTTCATCGTTCCAAAATATGAACGCATTAGCTTGACCTTGTTTCCATAAGGAATGAAATAGCATTGTGTTTTAGCCGGGCTTAGGCCTTGCGTTACCATGTCAAGCAAAGCGTTATAAATACTGTCTTGCGTACATTTTCCTAGCAAATTGCCGCTATTTGAATTCGTCAAAGCGTAATAAGCAGAGCTTAGAGCGTTACTTACACTGTAATTTGGCGCTACTAGCAAGCCTTCGCCTTTCATTTCTTCGATTCGGTTAGCCACACTTGACGTAATTTGTCGTTGTGTTAATTCTGTTGTCATTTTTTCTCCTCTTTACCAATCTTCTAGCTGGTCGTCTTTCCAGCGGTCATAAGCCTCGTCTTCATCACCCTGAAATACTTCTTCATGGTCCTCATACGTGCTTAACCAATTATCGTAATCAAAATCGCCAAACAATCCATGTTGCATTAGCTGACCTTTCTAGCTTGCAGCAAGTAGTAGCAAGTCTTAGCGCCGTAGTCAATTCGAATACCGTCGTCGCTCATCGTTTTACGGAATCTAGGCTCATGAATCGCCGAATTGATAGCTACATCTCGTTTCATTGCTTCAACTGCTTCCTGACCGTCATCAAAGAATCCAAGATGAAACTTGCGATAACCATTGACAACGTGTAATAGTTCGATTTTCATTAGTCTTTATCCTCGTCGGGTTTCATTCCTAACTCTTTCAATTTATTCTCGAATGCTTCTTCTGGCTCTGCTCCATTCAAGACGTCCTCTAAAACTTCAGACAGTAGTAAGAACCCGTCAATCATTCCTTTTTCAGCTTCGTTAAAGTTGATTTCGCCCAATATATCGCCAATTTTTGCAACAGCGACGACGTGCTTTAGCTCATCTCTAAGTCCTTTAACTCGTTCAAGTGTTTTGTGTTCATCTAAAATTGTTTGTTTTACGTTCATGTTTATGTTTACTCCTCTAAAAATGCTGCTTTCAGCGCGTCAAGCTTAGCTTGCTCGTCCGCTGTTGCTTCGTGTTTGTATTCTTCATCTACCCACTCAGGAACGTTGCTTTTAGCCGGCTGCTGTTTGAAATATTGCTTATCTTTAGCCTCTTGCCTTTGCTTTTCAGCTCCTGCTACCATCTCAGGGGTCAAAAGTCCTTGGCGTTTGTAACGCATTAAGATAGATTTGAAATAATTAAAATTGAAATTGCTAGTAGAGTTAGCTGCTTCTTTCAAAGCTGTAAGCATTAAGTCAATGCTAAATCCATCTTCTTTGTGTAATTTTGGGATATCTTCGATTTCAAAAGGCGTTAAAGCTCTACCTGTAATTTCTTGCCATTTGTCAAAGAAATATTTTAAATTTTGAGAATTGGAAGAGGAGCTGGCGGAATCGTCTTTCTTTTCCTCTTCCTCTGTATCTATATCTTTCTCTATATCTATATCTATCTCTCCGTTGCACTTTGTTGCATTGGTGTTGCAATGCAACGCCTTTTGTTCTCTGTGTTTACGAGAACGCCTTGTGCTAGCGGTTTCTGAGCCTACCATCTCAGGAACTTGTTCAAGGAAAAATTCAAAATTATTGTTTTTGGTCAAAAGTCCTTTTTTGCTCAAAAAAATTAAAGTCATTCTGACAGCTTCTGTATCTTCATCAATGAGTAAAGCCATCTCTTCAGCTAAATCTTGAGCAAGGCCTTCATAAAAGATTTTTCCGTTGTCTTCAAGGCTGATTAGCATTAATTTGAGATAGATTATAGTGTACGTGTCGCCACCGGGCATTTTACGCAAAAGCTTCATCTCTTTTGATTTAAAGAAATCCTGAGCAAGCTGAATCCAATAATACCGTCTATTTGTCTTCGCCAATCAATCGTCCTCTTCGTCTAATTCAAAATAGCAATCTTCACAAATTAAAGCGTCTTCAAAATCATCTCGATATGCGTCTTCCCACATATCGAATGTATGACCGCAATTTGAGCACTCTTCGCCCTCGTGAATTGTCATAATTAATACGTCTCCGCCGCAATTTTGACAACGATAATCCCCTAATTCCCATTCCATGTTCTCTTCGGTAAAGTGGAAATCATCATCTACATAGCCGCAATCTTCACACTCGACGGCATAACAATGGTCTTCTTCAAGTTCAAAATTTTCTCGTTTCATTTCTTAACCTCTGCTAACATTTCGCGTAAACATTTATTTTCTTTCTCTAAATCAAAAACCCTTTGATTTAAGTCTTTACACATTCTGTTACTCAAAATCAATTGTTGATTAAGTTTAGCAGCGATTTCTCTGTAGCGGTCCGCTTCGTTTGGGAATCTTACAAAATCTTTTGCTTCAACCTCTTCATTTTCAGGAAAGAAGAAGTCGTGGATTTTACCGAAAAATTTCATTATGTTATTGCTCCTTATCGTCTGTGTAGCGGCCAATAAATGGCAAGATAGTGATTTCTGTTAATGCTAAAATGATTGTTGTGATAATTATGTATGTCATGCTGTTCGCTCCTCTAAGCGTGTTTCATTGATTGCTACAAGTGTTCTGTAAACTAGATGGCCCGCTGGGATTGTGTAGTCTGCTGGGTCAAATTCAACTAGCTTTGTTTCATTGTTCTCAGTTACTTCGCGATAACTAGTAACTTTAGGTTTCCATTGTTCTTTTTTTCGTTTCATGTTAAAATACCTTTGTAATGTTTATGTTTGCCCTCTAGCTAATTGCCGTTAGCCAAGGGCTTTTTTTATGCTCTCAGACTGGCTGGTATGGCCCTAGTAGGCACTTTTCAGCCGGTTAAAAATAAATAGGAGATACTATCGTGTAAATGATTAAAAAATCTATATTGGTAAAGGAAAATCAAACATAGTCAAATTGATATTTATGAGTAATCACCTACTAGAGCCGTATCAACCAGCCTGAAAACAGTTAGTTAGCTAAGTTTCTTGTTGTCGTCAACATTCAGCAACTTATCAGCGAAATACAATTGCCCTTTACCTGTAATTTTAGGCGTCTTGTTAATGCTGATATGACCGTCTGAATGATTGATAGTCGTTTCTTTGATTTCAAACAGACCCAAATCCATCGCTTTTTGCGTCGGCATGTTCCAACTGCTACCTTTCCTGTTAATAAGATAGCCATTTTGGCGCAACCACGAAAATAAGCGATTTTGACCGAAATTAAGGCCGTTTTGACGCATGAGCTTAGCGAAATCACCGACTAAAATAGACGTATGACTTGCGCTGACTGCGTTAGCAAAGATGACTTTAGGCTTTTGCTCTTCAATTGTCGCTTCGAGCTTAATGATTTTACGGTCAGCAATTTTAAGAGCTCGTGCCATGATTTTCTCAGGACTGTTAAAGTCTTTTTCGACCTGAATGAAATATTGGCGGACCTCTTTACCTTTGTCGGTACGTTGAATCATTGCGATTTCTTTTGCCATGTCTAGTTTTAGGACGTGGTCAGTCATTTCACGTTTTACTTCTCTCTTGCCTTCCGTTCGAACCTGCTCAAATTTGAGCGGGTTGAAATCTTCGTATTCGGTAAAACCATATTCAGTCATGCGTTTGAACCAATCTTTATAAGCTGTTTTAACTCCTAAAGCTTGATGAAGCTGACGACCTGAAACAACAGGCTCTTGATTTTCGTTTAAAGTAACGTTAATTAATTCGTTCATAGAACCCCTTTCTAACTTGCTGACAAATGTTTATTTCGATTTAATTCGTATTTTTTCCCTAAAAAAATAAAATCAGGGTCTACTTCGTAGAAATCGGCAAGTTTTCGTAATAGATTCACCGGAATTCTTGTGCTGTCGTGCTCATATTTAAGCAAAGTTTGATGATGGATTCCGATTTCTTCAGCTACTTCTTTAGCTGATAAGCTGTAATTCGTACGCAAGGCACGTAACGTCATTTTTTGCATATCCTACTCCTTTCTATTTTTTGTTCATAAGCACGCAATTCGATTTCGTGCTCTACTCGTTTGCATAGTTTCAACGCTTCTCCGTAAGTTTCGCTTGATTCGATAATCTTGTCAGCTACCTCGATGATTAAATCCTCTCTCATTGCTGCTCCTCTCGGTCTTTAGACTGATTTAAAATCTTAAAAGATTTAGTATAGTAGTTTTGTTAGCAACTTTAATGAAAGGAGAAGAATATGGGAAAACTTACACCAAAACCAACTAGCAAAGTTCCAACGAAAACTTGGGAAGATTTAGATGAACATTTACAACGAACATTCAAAGACCCTCAATTTCAATGGGCTGTCGTAAATCCTGCTGAATACATTATGGATAAGCAAGAAATTATTGACGAATGTAAACTTGCTGGTTATGAAGTTTCTGAAACACCAGACGGACTTGAAGTTCGATAAACAACTCTCGCCAGCTGATTTATTTGAACTTCAGCAGTTAACATTCTATCCGCAAGCTGATTCAATTCAGCTTGTTTTTTATTTCCGCAATACGGATAGCGTTTGGGTCTCATACGCTCACCCCCCCTTGCTTTGTTAAGGCCTTTCTCAACCTTACGAGTTTATTATAATACGAATTAAATCGTATGTCAACAGTTTTTACGAAAAAATTCGTATTTTTTATGCTTTTTTTATTTACAAATACGAATTAAAACGATATTATATAGTTAGAAAAAATTGAAACGAGGTACAATATGGCACGAGGAAGAGGAAAATTAACGCCTCAAGATATCGAATATATGAAAATAATCTCTAGCAATATAAACAGATTATTAAACGAGCAAAATAAGAAACAAGTTGATATCGCAAGAGGGACTAAAATCCCACCTTCAACTATTACTGGATATGTAAAAGGGACTTCTCTTCCTATTCCGGGAAATGTAGAAAAAATTGCTGATTTTTTCGGAGTTCTAAAATCCGATATTGACCCACGTTTTAAAGCTACCAAAAAAACAATTTCATCTAAAATCAACTTTGACCCTCGCCAAGCGATTCTACTGTCTAACTATAATAAGTTAAACGACAATCGCAAGGATAAGCTTGTACAGGTTTCCGAGAAGCTTTTGGCAGAGGAAGACGGTAAAGTCGTTGATATTTGCGAAAAACGTGCCGAATACGAAACTAGAAAGCGTGTGAGCTTGCCTGCTCCCGGTAAGGTTTCGGCTGGTACTGGCTACTGGCAAGAAGATGACTACGACACTATGGTAGATTTCTACGAAGATGAAATCCCAGATGAAAGCGAATATGACACTATCGCAATTGTCGTCGGTCATTCAATGGAGCCTAAAATCAAAAATGGCGATTTTCTTTTCATTAAATTGAAAAATCAAGTTGATTTAAATAAAATCGGTATTTTTAAAGTCGATGGTGAAAACTACGTTAAAAAACTAAAAAGCGACCGTTTAGAGTCACTTAACAAAGATTATGATGACATTCAACTTTCTGAAGAAAACGATATTCGTACAATCGGCGAAGTTGTTGATATCTACAGAGAACGCTAATCAATCGTGCAAATCCTGAATCACGTTAAAAGCTGAAATAAAGGAGCTATGAAGATGAAGTTTTGTCCGGAATGCGGAACGCACGTAGAAGGTATGAAATTCTGTCCGGAATGTGGTTACTCTCTTGTAACTACAAAAGAAAAGGTTGTTGACTTTGAATCAGTAAAAGAGCCTGAAAAAGATGAAGTAAAAAACACTGAAATGGTTGAAACTGCTATTCAAAGCGAACCAGCCGAACCTGTTAAAGTAGGTTTTAAAACTTTGATGAAATCAAAAAGTTTTGGGGAATTTCTAGCTGCTAAGAACAATCCTGAAAAAGCGGCGGAAATTCAAAATCGCAAATGGTCTCAAGTTATATCTAACAGCGCAAAATCAACTCAAGAAGTTGCAGCTATTAAAAAAGCAGCAAAAATTGAAAAGAACGCTATCAAATGTCCTAAATGCGGTTCGAAAAATGTGCAATTTATGCAACAAGATAAAAAAGGATTTTCAGTCGGTAAAGCACTTGGTGGCGCTGTATTATCTGGTGGTGTCGGTGCTGTCGCTGGTTTTGCTGGTAAAAAAGGCAAAAAACAATGGCATTGCTTAAATTGTAGCAATGTCTTTGAAACTAAAAAATAATCGTCAGAGGTTAAACTATGAAAGTTGGATTTAGAAAACCAAGTTTAAAGAAGAGTTTGAAAGCTCGTACTACTGCTAAATGGAAAAGACAAGCTAAAAAAGCTATTATTCCCGGATATGGGAAGAAGGGCATGGGCTGGGTTAAAAATCCTAAAAAAGCAGCCTACAACAAGGTTTATCATAAGACTACATTTGGTCTATCTGACATTTTAAAATTGTTTAAGTAAAATAAAAAGCCCACGCTCAAATTTTGGACGAGGAGAGCGTGAGCTAATAATTGGTAGTATAGTAAAAAGCCTGCTTTTAGTAGGGCTCTTTACTATACTCATTTTAACAAGAAATGAGGTATAAATCAATGCAAACCAAGAAAGTAGCAATCTATGTCCGTGTGTCATCATTACACCAAGCTATCGAAGGTTATTCTATCGGCCAACAACAAGACGCCTTAACAAAATACTGCGAGGCGATGAATTGGGCCATTTACAACGTCTATACGGACGCCGGTTTTAGCGGTGGTAAAATAGACCGTCCTGCTATGCAAAAGCTTATCACAGACGCGAAAACGGGCAAATTTGACACTGTTTTAGTTTACAAACTAGATAGGCTTTCTCGAAGCGTTCAAGATACTTTATTTTTAGTCAGAGATATCTTTAACGAGAATGATATCGGTTTCGTTTCGTTACAAGAGAATATAGACACTTCAACCGCTATGGGAAACCTATTTTTGACTTTGTTATCGGCCATCGCTGAGTTTGAGCGCGAACAAATCAAAGAGCGTATGCAAATGGGAAGATATGGCCGAGCCAAGTCAGGGAAGTCTATGATGTGGAATCTGACTTCTTACGGCTACAGATACAATAAAGAAACTCAGAGCATGGACGTCGTCCCTTCCGAGGCTTTAATCATAAAGAGGATTTACAAAGAATATCTTTCCGGAAAATCTATCTCTAGGATAAAAGACGGCTTAAACAACGAAGGACACGTAACAAGAGACAAACCGTGGGCTTACAAACGTATTAGTCATATTTTGACGTCTATTATATACACGGGAGTTACAGAATTCAAAGGTGAAATCTATGAAGGGTTACACGAAGCAATCATAGATAAAGAGACTTTTGAACTAGCTCAAGCTGAATTCAAAAAGCGTCAGCAACAGACCAAACAAAACAAAAACAATCCAAGACCATTTCAAGCAAAATATATGTTATCCGGAATGATTCGCTGCGGCTACTGCGGTGCTCCTTTAAAAATGAGAAAAGGGCCCGTTCGAAAAGACGGTACTCGTTTAATGGCTTACGACTGTCATAACCGATGGAAGAGAAAACACACCTATTTGACTGTATATAACAACAACGAACAGTGTACGCAATCCGGAAGATACTTGAAAGAGGACGTGGAAGGGTATGTAATCAACGAAATCAAAAAGTTACAAGAGAACCCTGATGAATTAAATAAATATTTAAAACAACCTGAAGAAACGAAGATAGATACAAAAAAAATAGAATCCCAAATCAAAAAAATAGATAAGCAAATAGCAAAGCTTAACGACCTTTACTTAAACGATTTGATAACTATCGAAGATTTAAAAAGCAAAGCCGACAAATTCAAAAGCGAAAAAAACATTCTTGAAGTTCAATTGAAAAAAGACGAAAACAGTATTTTAAAATTGAAAGCGGAGAATGTTAGGAAGAATCTATCTGTAAAAGACATAGATAAGATGACTTATGAAGAGCAACGGAATCTCGCTAAAACGTTAATAAAAAAAGTTGATGTCACAAAAGAGGATATCAAAATTATTTTTGATTTTTAGAGGATTTTAGTGTCATTGATTCAAATAAAGGAAACTAAAATACTCTATTAAAACTATAGCAAAAAAGACGGTCATCAGACCGCCTTTTGTTTTTTATAATTCATTATATGCGTCAATGTAATCTTGTAACTCATTTACTTCCATTGCTTTAATATCAACGCCTTCACATTCCAATTCATACAAAGCGTTCGCTAACTCTTCCCACCACTCATAATTTTCTTCGTCGTAAGTAAACCAGTCGTCATAATAATCTTCTTCAAAGTCGTTTTGAATTTCTTCAAAATCTTCAATGTATTCAACGTGTTCAATTCCGCTAAGATAAAGCTTTTTAGGTTGTTCAGCTAGTACTTGTTTAGCTTCAGCGTTGTTATATAAACAATCTTGTTCAAAGTCAACGTGAGCAATGATTTTAGTATCGTTGTATTCCGCCACTAGGTCAGCTTCGTAAGAAACTGAGATATCTTTGTGGCTGATAGTACGGTTGTAAAATTCAGTTGCTTCAACTTTTGAGTTTTCTTCTTCGTAATTATCCAAGAACCATTGTGCTGCTTCGTCTTTAACGTCGTCAAAATCTTCATTTTCTTTCAAACCTAAAAGCTTAGCGAGTTCTTCAAGACTTTCTTCAGAAAGTTCAAAGTCATTCAAAATGTAGTCGTCGCTTGCGTATTGGTTAACGTATTTTACTTCAAGTTCAAGTATTTTCATGTTTTTACCTCTTTCTTTTTAGAGGTACTAAAAAGTACCTAGTAAGCTTTACTTAACTAGGTACCTATGCTATAATATTCACATATCTACTTAGTTAAGTGGATTGTTTCTAGGTTATCCGTAACGGTTTGGCGATTGTTGGCGGGTAACCTTTTCTTTATGTTTTTATTATAGTATATATACTATAATATGTCAAGAACTTTTTTAAAATTTTTTTAGATTTTCTTGGATAAGTTCTTGTAATTCAAGTAAATCTTCTTTTGTCGCATGGTTACGAATAAAACCCCTAGCCGTTGACCTTTTAGTCATGTAATTGCGGTGTTCTCTGTTTTTTTCGTTCCATTTTTTGTCAGCCTTCTTTTGTGCTGCTGTTTGACCTGCTTTTTCAGGCATATAATTCTCCTTTAAATCAGCTTCATGATTATCAGAACCAATGTTAAAACGATATCAATAATCAACAGAATTTTAATTAAATCATGTAATTTCATTTGCATTACACCAATTTTTAGCTTAAAATAAAAATACAAGTGAGGGAGGTTTCTCACCTCACCTGTAACTGGTTTAGAAGCGTTTAAGTAGTTCAACTAACTTATATAGGATATCAAGGGCTAACATGATTAATCCTAATTTAAGCTTTTGTTGTTCCAACTTCTGCGCTTCTTTTTGTTGCCTGCGTTCTGCACGCTTCATTTTAAGCTCCCTTTCTTTTTTTATTATAAGGTCTCAATCAACCTTACATATATATTATAGTATATATACGATATAATGTCAACACTTTTTATAAACTTTTTTGATATTTTTTAAAATTTTTTGGTCCGTTAAAACGGACTTTTTTTATTATTGTGGTTATAACAGCAACAAAAAAGCCCCTAGCTTTTTAGCTAGGGGTGTTAAAGTATTGTGCTCACTTAATTATATCAAATTTATTTGTAATAGTTGACCAAATCGTCTTTATCTCGACAAGAAAGCCATACAGTGCCGAACTGACCGAACTCAAATTTACGCCAATAGTAACCACCATAGTAGCCACCTTCGCCAGTGTCTGTAATGTGTGCCTCGTCAATCTCAAATGAGAAGTACATACCTGCTTTAAAGTCCTTGTCTTGACCGTCAGGCAAGTTGTTGCCGTTTTCATCTACCCAATTGACTAGACCAACGGGAATACCGTTATCAGACCAATCAAAGCCAACAGGCGCTAGGTAGTCACATTTAATTTGATAGATACCGTTAACAAATGCTACATCATTCGCTAGATAGTAAGCTTTGCTGTCTGGTTTACGACCACCTGAGACTACTGTGTTAGGCTGTGTAGCTGTTGACCCGCTAAAGCGCCAAGCTTCGATATAGGCTGGTTTTTCGATAGCGTAATATTGGTCCCAGTTGTGAGATGACACTGCTGTCCCTGCTTGTCCGCCAGTCCAGTAGTCAACGGAAATAAATGTGTTAGCGTCCTCTAGCACTCCGACGTGCCCACCAGCTCCGCCAGATTGCGACATATCAGCGCCCCATGACATCAAAATAATGTCGCCACGCTGTCCGTTCCAGTCTTCATTTTTAGATACTCGATAAAAGCCGTTATTTGCCAATTGTGAGCCTAGAGTCACTGTTGACGGCAATCCGATGATATTTACTCCCGCTTCTTTCAAAGCCTGAGAAATCGAACCAGAACAGTCTGCTGTGCCGTCTGAACCGTTACGACTGCCATACATGCTATAAGTAAGTTTTCCTCGACGGCTTTCGAACCAATTGATTAAAATGTCTGTATTCATTTGCTTTCTCCTCTCCAAGCGTCATTCATTTCCTTAACTGCTGCTTCGATAAACATTTCCAGCTGACTATCTGTTAAATAAATATTGTGAGCTTCTAGGCTCTTTCTAGCTTTAGCTTTTGCCTCGCTAAGTTTTTGGTAACCTTTAGTATCCTCTTCAGCAATCTGCTCAACTGCGTTAACAGCGTTCTTTGCGATGATTTCAACGATTTTGAGCGCTTTCTCACCGCCTTCTTTGTAAAGATAATCTTTTACGGTTTTAACGATAAAACCAGCTAGACCTGTCAAAATAAGCATAGCTGCTTGTACAATCACATCATTCATGTTCTTCTCCCTTCTGCGCATAACTGCGCATTGCTGCGCGTGGTCTAAAACATCTGCGTTTTTCTGACCACATCTTCCAGACCGTCCACCTTATCTTGCAAGACTGATATGTCTTTTCGTGTCTCCAGCGACAAGCTATTGACTGCCTCGGTCAATCTAGCCATTTGCTGCTGGTTCTCGGTCGCTATTCGATTGTTAGACGCTAGTAGCTCTTTATTCGTTTCTTGGAAACCAGTGACTAATTTCTTAGTAACCCATAGCATACCGCTGATTAAAATCAAAATGACGACAATAATAGCCGTTGCTAGGATTCCGCCAACTTTATCAATAGTCCAAGTCGCTTGCATAGCTTCGTGTATTACATCTTGACCCACCATAGACCCACGCTATCTAAGCCTTATTCGGCGGTTTCTTCTTGCAAGCCTGCGTGAGATAGGTCTACAAGCTCTTGCACTTGTTTACGGAAACGTTTTGGAACAGTCTCAATAGTAATCCAACCTAATTCAATTTGCATTGCGAAATAATTAATCATCATTGTTCTTCCTCCTAAAATTGTGTTTTTAATTTTCTTTAATAGTTTCATCTGCTGCTTCCTCGTCAGCATACATTTGATTGATTAAGCCATTCAAAGTAGCTGTTGCTAGCTTTGTCATCTTTTCCGAGTCATCAATGGCTTTTTGCATTTTCTCAATCATCTCATCATACTTAGCGATTTTCTCGCCAATTTCGTTGAATTTCTCGTTTTCAGCACGTCTCGGGAAATTCTCCTGATACACGACTTCCAGCGCTAGCTCTTCCAGCTCTGCATTTGATAAGCTGATTTTGTCAGCTGGTAACATGACGGGGAGAAATCCACCGTCGTTGTTTGATAAAACAACTCGTGTTCCAGTAACTGAACCATCTAGCCCGATTTCCTGCGATTTTGAATTAAAAGATAGTTTCATGTATTCTCCTTTCTAGACCATGAGCAATATTTGTCCGCGGTATTGTTGATTGTTTTTGGAAGCTAAAATGTTAAACTGACCAGTGCCAGCATTGACCTGTACGTGACCAGTGTCAGCACCACTGACTGACCATTCTGCAATCTCAATCATATAAGATTGTGGTGCGCTAAATACACTTGATGGCACTTCGGCAAATACAAATGTGTTCCCGTTACCTTTAAAATCAAATCGAATAGCTAACATGTCACCACTGCGCTTGTAGTAAGAACCTGCATGACCTGCTGACTGCCAACCTGTGTTAGTCATATTGCTACTGTTTTTGATTGCATTAACTTCGTCAGTGTTTGCAAGTTTCTTCCAACCCTTCCAGTTTGGCGAACTACCACCGATTCCGTTTGCATTGCGGACAAATACACTTGATTCGTTGTAAGGCATATACATTTGACTAATTGTGTCACCTTCACTTTTAACGACTAGTAACTGTCCGTTCTGACCTGCTCCGCTAGGTAGGTTGGTTGTAGTCGTTGGTTTGTAAGCACCGCTTGTTAAAAGTGTGTTTGGGTCAGCTGAAGTATTTAAACCTTTAACGAATTCAATACGTTGATTTTGGTAATAATAAGCCCAATCGCTATCAATAACATTCGTTCTTTCAGGAACCTTACCAAGCCCGATTCCGTCTGGTCTAATAGCTAGCGGGAATTTCTCTGTTCCGACTGTGGCACTAAAATCGTAGCTGGTAAAGCTGTCTTCGATTTTGCCGACAATGTCATAAGTCGTCAGAGCGTTAAATACTGCGTCCAGATTTGCTTGTGAGTTAACTAGCTCGCTGACTGTCGTCCACGTTCCGCCTGCGCTACCAGTGTCGGCTGTGTAGTCGGTTGCCGAATGTTTCTTGTATTTAAACGTGAGCTTCATCGTGTTCTTTTGATTATCACCGACCGTTAAAGGCGCAATTTTGGCGTTTCTAGTCACGGTGATAGTCGTGCCTGCCGAACCGCTACGCTGTGCTGTAAAGCTTAGCTGTGGCGTAAAATACGGCAATACGTTGACTTCTACTTCTACAGGTTCGGACGTACGTCCTCGGCTGTCTGTCACTGTCGCTCTAACTGTTGCCGAACCGCTAAAACTCATAATTCCCAAAGCGCCATTGTTTGACGTCGTGGTCATGTTTCTATCAACAATTTCAGCGTGATAATTGGAAATGGTAGAGCTGTAAGCACCGCTTGCGTTGTTAAAAGCGACTTTGATATTGGATAAGACCTGAACAAACGTGTTTGACGTATTTATCAAGTTAGATACAGTCGTATTGCTGTCAGATAAGCTAATACTGCCTAAGGTTGGTTTAACGCTTGCTGGGACGTTACCTGTAAATGTAGCTTCCTTTGTACCAATTTTTGTAGAACCGTTATAAGTGTCAATAAAAACACGTCCCCAAGAAGATGTTGCGTTTGGAATTTTATCCGCAAAACTCATTGGCAATGTCCACGAATAAGATGTATCAACATTGCTTGCTATTGTTCCTGTGACACCGTTCCAGTCGTATCTTAAAGTGTGTTTAAACGTACTAACTTTGCGGTCGATTGAAATCTTGACCGGTGTCCCTAAGTCGCCAGATGTGACGCTGCCTGAACTCGCTCGCGGAATATTTGGTAATTTAAGGTCGAATGCAACCATTGAACTACCATATCCACCTGTATTAAGACTAACCGAAATCTTAATACCAACTGTTTTACTACCATCGTTGTTATGACCAACAACATAATCATGAGCAAAAATCAACTGACTTGACCCTGTGCCAATGTTAATACCGGGGTGCTCAATCGCCGAACCACCGTTAATTGTAATAGTCAAATCAGCCGTGACACCCCACATACTTGCATATCCATTCGTGATAAGACGTGCTTGTACGTTAACTGTTGACCTATTGTTAGCTACGTCTTGCCTATTCCAACCAGACCACACTTCCAAGGTCATATTATGTCCATATTGACCGCTAAAAGTAGCTGTTGCCATTTACTTATCAACCTCCTAAATACCTTAATACCAGCATGTCTTGGTCTGCTGGGTGCGTTTCAAAACGGAAACGTCCAATTTGAATTGTTTTGGTGAAAATACCGTTTTCAATTCGCAAGACACCTTGCGAGATATACATGACTTCGCTACTACCTGAGAATAAGCTGATTCGGTCGTTGGCAAACTTAGCATAAGCTGAACCGTCAGATTTACCGATGATAAGACCTTCATTTTGAACAGTCATATATGTATCGATAAAGTCCCATTGTTGGCGCAAAGTTCCAACGTCTGTCTTTAATTGCAAGATACGAGCTGACGCCTCTTGCAAATTGCGTTCAGATTCCGCTTTAGCCTCGTCATTAGCGTTAACGTAGTTTTGATAAGCTGTAATCCACTGATTGACCGTGTCAATGCTTGCTTTAGCTTCCATTTCAGCTTTAACAATGCTGTTCTGTTCTGCTAAAGCATTCAGCTGTTGCTGCGTGAGTGCTTGGTCTGCTTTACTGTCAATTTGTTCTTGTGTATCTTCAGGAGCTAAGCTGTGAGAAAGAGGTATGGTACCTTCATTTAACATCATGTCATAGATGTATATTTCGTCACCAGCCTTTAGATACCAGAAATGCGGAAGAAAATAACTATTTGATATAGGCTTAAAGGTAAGCCAAACTTTTGTCCACGTATTCGCTTTTATAATATTTGTGCTGTACACGGGCTGTGTATGTTGGTGTAAACTATCGTTTCCAACTTTATCACTATTAGTGTTGACGGCTTGAATATGACCTAAGCTATTCATGCTGAAATTTTTATCTTTATTAGTCAAAACCCAGAAACTAAATGTATAATTACGGTCTTTGGCAAGATTGTAATAATCACTATTGCCGATGAAATAAGCGCCTGCATTACTAGAGCCAGAAACTACCAATTTGTATACTTGATGTCCGTCCTTCTCAACAACGCTAACAGTTGTATCTATTGTGCCGAAAAGTTTTAGATTTTTAGTGTTTACTGCTGTTTTACGCAACAAATTCTTTGAGCCAACCTCAACTCCAGCTCGTCTATCCATCCACGTATACTTCGTTGGGTCTGTACTGCTAGATTGCGTGAAATCGGTGTAATAGCCTTGATACTGTTGACCAGATTCCGTAAAACTAAAACCAGTCTTACCATCTGCACTGCTTGCAAAAGCGAGATGGAGATAAGACGTTTTACCGTCATCACCTTTACCCCCTGGTGCCCCTTGGTCACCTTTCCACTTACCCCACTTATACTTAGTCGGGTCATTGCTTGCTGTCTCATTAAAATCAGCGTACCAGCCCATGTAAGCTTTCGGTGTAGTCAAGCTAAATCCGCCACCAGTAGCATTGTCAGCAAACGCAAAGTGTACGTGCGAGGTTTGACCGTTCGTGCCTGCTATGCTGATGTTTGTTGGCTGCGTGATTTCAGCGGAACCGTCTGAGTAGTATATATACTCAAATTTCCATAAGTAGCGCTGTTCCTGCGTTGGGACTAGTGTAGCCATTGACCAGCCAAGGTCTTCGGGGGCTAAAGACCACTCACTTGGTTGGTCACTTGTTTCTAGCTTTGGTTTGTAAAATGCTAAATATGTTCCGCTGTTGCGAAACCCCAAAACTTTATATAAATAGAACCAGTCAAACGCACGAAGAGCAATATCCTCTAATTGCCACGTATATGTTGACCAAAAGCGATATGTCGTTTCACTAAGCTTCTTGAAGTAACCTTTCTGTTCATTATGACCTCGACTAGTAAACCAAGAGTTAGTAGATTGCCCATTCGGGTTAAACGTTGCGTCGGTATCAATCAAGATAGACTGCGTGTAAATCATACCTTTAGTTGGCTTAAAATTATAAAACTGCCCTTGTGGTAAGATTTCATTCTGTTTAGCAGGATTAACATTTGGGTCTGTTAAATCAAGATAAGCCCATTTCTTATCATCGTCCCAAGTCGTATTTGTAATACCGTAACCCATGACGAAAGGTTTATCGGTCCTTTGCATAAGGTTTCGCCCGCCTGCACTCGGTACCTCAGGCGCCTCAGCGCTATTCGTTAACTTGTAAAATGTCTCCCTGCGTACTTCCGCCCTCTCCGTCAAGTTCACCAGAGTCATCTGACTCGTTGCTATCAACTTGCTCATCTTGCACCTCTTCCTGTTCATCTTCGACCCAACGTTTAATGTCAATCGCTGGTCCATATGTGTTCCAAAGCACACGAATAGCTTCGGATTTTGTTTCAACAGGCACGTCAATGATTTGACGCTGTTCGGCAATTGCTACGTCTGCTCTAATCATGTTTGATTCTCCTCTCTGTTATTCCCAAACTTCGCACTTGAAATCGGCTTTAGCACTGATTTCGCTGGCGTTAACAGTGATTGATTTACCAGTCTTATAAGCATTGCCCGAACCGCCAAAATTAGTGTCCATAACGCCATTCTTGTTGTATTTTGCCCATTTGTAAGTTTTAGTCTTGTCTGAGCCGTCTGTGTCAAGCTCTTCACCGTTGCGAAAAAGACGTGCTTTCATCACCGTTGACCCTTGTCCGTTTTTAAAGATGTTTCCTGCGCTAGATTCTAGATGTAGACTGATTGGGTCTGACATATCGACCAAAGTACATAGACCTGTAGTTTTTTGGTCATTAAGCCCACCTGTCTTGTTAGTACATACAACTTTGAATGTTTGCGCATTAGTAACTACTCCTGGTGTGACTGTAAGCACGCCTTGACCTGTTGTGTTAGTGCCTGGTGCCACGTTAGGTGTTTGACCTGTAGTAGTGCTAGAGCATAGGTGCCAACCTAGACCACCGTCAGAGTCGTAGCCTGCTGATGTAGTGGCTGTCACGGTCGTGTCTTGATAAAAGAACTTAAATTGCTTGTTATCGTTTGTTAGTACATTTCCTCGGTAAAGGTCTGCATTGACTGTAAGACTTGCTGGCAAGTTGTTGCGGAACGTGTTCCCGTTTCCTGCGTATACGTTTAGGATTTGAGCTTCTTTACCGATTGATGTTACGAACAAATCAATTTGTGCATGAAATTGTACGTCTAAACCTGATGTATCGTCTTTCCAAGTTCCGCTTGCTTCAAAGCGTTTAGAACCTTTATCAGGATTGATATTGACTTTAGTAGTTAAATTCTCGTTGTGTGAACCTGAAACGTACTGATTATCTGTATTAGTTTTTGATGTGATTTCCGTTTTGGTAGAGCCGTCAACAACGTACCAACGAAGACCACTAATACCGCCCAAAATGCTTGCTGTTGAACCTGCTTTAGTAAGGTTAAGTGTCAACGTTTGAGCGCTAGAAGCGTATGACGGATTATAAGTTCCTGATGTTTGACTGTAGACTTGTGTTGTTGGTTTGTTGGCTGTAATAAACGCATTTAAAACGGGTGCGTCTGATAGGTCTACAACTGTGATTTGACCTGCTGCGATAATTCCCATGATTAAATTCTCCTTTTTTTCTTTTTCTTAAACTTGTTTGCCTATATACTCGATTTCGCAAGAAAATGTGGCTCGTCTGAACACGTCTTCCTGCGTGATTCTTATTGATTTCTGAGAGTACGAATGGTCTCTGTTCCAATGCTCGTCTGGTGTCTCATCGTCATTCATTTTGGTCCAGATGTAACTAAACTCTGTACCGTCTTTGTCAATTTCCTTGTTTCCACGCCAAAGCGTGGCTGTCAGTGTGCTAGCAATATTGCCGTTTTTGAACGTGTTCCCGTTTGACGTCATGACTTTGAGCTCAATCTGCTCAACGAGGTTTGCCAACGTGATTTCCGTCGTGGCTACTTCTGTGTTCCCAACGTAGCCCGAGACGGTTAGTACCGCTGTCTCGTCTATGTCTTTTGCTTTTACTAAGTACTGCATTCCGACTGTTACCACGCCGTCAAGCGCCCAGCGCCATGAGACGTCAGTGGCGACAAGTTTCTCGCCCTTGTAAAGGTCGGCTTTAAAAAGCGTCTCACCCTCATTGTTCTTAAACGCCGTACCGTTATCACTCGATAAGCGGATTGTGTAAGGTGCTTTGGCGTCTGCCATTTCTTCCATACGAGATAGCAAGTCGCTAGGAAGTTTATTCTCGATTACTTTAAAGTTGGTAAATACTATGTGGCCTTGGTCTGGGTCTGAGAAGCTCCGGTGAACCTCTGAAGCCCTCATTTCCAAAAGTAAAACCGGAAAGAATTGGCTATCATGTACTTTAACCGTATCCCCGGGCGCCAAATCGGCGTCCCCTTTGACGTCGTAAGTGATTGCCGGATAACAGCCGGCTCGAATAGTTCGTAAAGCTGTAGCTTCCAGAACTGTTTCGTCAGTTGTTTCGACCGATATGTCTTTACGAATCCAGTTATCACCGATTTCTTTACCAGATAAAACGGCCGGATAGAGCTTTGCTGAAATAGGCGCGTAAATATTACCGTTCTTTACATAAAACTCGACTTCACCGGCGTCGTTCTTGTATTCTTTGTATTTGTCGGACGGAATCACTGTCTTAACGGTCTCTTTAACGTCCTCTGTATACGTTTCTTGTACAGGGACTTGCTTAGTGACTGCTTGACCGCCCACGGTCTTACCTGCTGCAATCTCAGGCGGAAAACAAACCGTCTGAACACCAGCCATATAAGCGCCTAGATTGTAGCTATTTTCGACTACATACATGCGACCGGCGTAGTTTTGCTCCAAGACCGTGATAGTAGAGCCGCTGACCGATTTAATAATCGCTGTATGTCCGTAAGGCCCCGTCCAAAAAGGCGAACCATAATTAGCTCTAATATTGACGATGGCGCCAGCTTTTGCATTCGAAACCTCGTTACCAACGACAGCCCAACCAAAAGCACCCCAGCGATAATCCGTACCAATATTCGAAGCGGCTATCCCTGCACCGATTCGCCCACTGATTCCAGTGACACCAGCTCCAAGACCGGGACCACCTAGCAAAGCGGAATACAAGGCGGATAGTGAATAACATTGGCCAGTTCCGACGCGTTGACCTTTGCGACTTTCAATGTTTCTCAGAGCGTTCTCTGTATTCCCTGCGCCACCACCAGACACCGTAACAGTCTTGTAAACCGTCCTAGTTTTAGTGACTTTCCGAGTGATTGTCTTATCACCGCCGACTGGGTGAACCACGTTGAATATTGTCGTTTTATCAACTGTACGAGTGATTTTTTCGATATTTTCGTCATAATCCAATATGATGTCATCACGTCTAGCCCCAACGCCTTGATGTGTGTCATCATGCTCTTTAAAGACATTCAGACGAAAGATTCTAAGCGAGCTATCATCATTCAAATAGGTCTCGAATGCGATTTCAGCGTCAAAGTTATTTGCTAACGAAATCAAGCGTTTTAGCTTAGTATCTTGGCCAGTCCATTCAATAGTTCTCTTTTGGTCAGAAACTTCGTTGATACCTAATTTCAATGCGGCAAAATCTAGCAAATCTAGCTTTTTAAGGTATTCTTCGAAACTGTAAGCTTTATCAGCCTTAAATGGGTTAGCGTATTCGTTCAAAAGCTCTAAATTTAGATTCTCGCAGTAGCAAGTGATAGCGTCTTCGTCCTCAACTGTTTTCATGATGTTAAACAGGTAAGATTGACCATTATGACGAAACGAAACAAACGAACGCTCGTTAAGCGTTTCGTAAATACGTCTGTTATTTGTGTCTAAGCCCAGATTCTTTTTATCAACTGTAAAATCAAAAGTCGCGGAACCTGTATCTAGGTACCGCGACCACATGTCATTGTAAAATTCAAGGCCTTTAGCATTGTCGTCGTTATCCAAGAAACCGACACGTTCAAGGTTATGGTCTAAAATACTTAACAGCATTAGCTCCACCTCTCCTCAAATTCAATACTTGCTGTCGGTTCTTTCTCACACCAGTCAGATGTTGAAATAATAACTTTACTTTTTCCTCGTGGAATTTTTAAGAAGTCTCCGCCATCAACCATTTCTTTAGCGCTTTGAATCCCGTCAAGTAAAATAGTACGGCTTTCGCTATTGATTTCTACGTTGGTTCCAGACATGTATCGATTCGGAATATCTTGCCATTCTGGGACTCTATCACGTCTAAATGATATATCGCTGACATACATGCGAGTTACCAAAGCATGACCTGAGAAACCACCTAAAATCAGGTGTATATTAGCTGTTTTTTTGCCTTTAATTGCTGGGAGCGTGTATGAATTACGACCGCCCCAATAGAAGAAATCGACAACGTCGTCTTTTCTCAAAATATCCGAGAAACCGCCCTGAGGATTAAATGGGTTTTGACTTTCGTATTGTGTATCCCAAAATTTTCGGGTTCCCAAAATTTTGTAACCGCCATGACCGTCAGCACCCAAAAAATTGTATTCGCAGTCAAGTCCACGAGCACGCTTAAAGGTTTCAGCGCCATATAAGAATGTACCTTCTTCGTCGGTTGCAATAACCTTAATGAAGCCATGTTGGTTGTCAAGCTTCTCAGGACCACTCCAAAACATTTGACGCCACCAAATGTAATCGTACAAAGTGGAATCAGGTGTAGGAAACGTTAGACTACCAGAGCTGTTAACGCCTTGCTGTGAGAATGATTGCAAATAGATGTGTGCTCTATCGTAAAACCGAACAGTTCCGAGCGTTCCAGTTAAATTTTCGGCAACGTTTGAGATAGCTTGATTCTTGATACCGTTATTAAAACCGTCAAAGATTTTCTCTCCTCTGTACCAAATGTCATCTACTGATTTTTCTACAGTTTTACCATTAACTTCTTCTTTATTTCCGACAGCCATAGCGCCAGAATCGCTAACTAACCCATAATAGCCGTTATCGCTATTAGATTTGAGTCGGATAATCGGCAGTGCGGTCTCATTCCCTTTATTTTCGATGTTAAAAGTAAGCAGACCGTCTTTAACCGTAGGATTATCAAAGCGCTTATAAGCAACACTGTGAGCCACTCCATCGAATGACTCAAATTCCAGTGTTAACTCCGCTTCTCTGACCGAACTTGACGGTTCAGGAAACTTGCTAAGTGTCGCTAAATAGTAGCGGTCTGGTTGGTCGCTAAAGACCAATTTAGCCGGATATTCGGCAAAGATATCGTTCAATATATCGATAGTTTCCAAGACATTTCCCGCGATAAAAATATCGACTTTGATTGTCTTGCCACCTCTTCGCTGACGTTTAAAAGACAGGCCACGAGTTGCGACCTGCCTTGTTTCGTTTGTGATGTCAGCTGTTCCCGGACGATAGACCTTTAAAACCGTGAGATAAGGCTCAAGGTCTACGCCGTTGTAGGACATAGTTTTTAAAATTTTCTCCAAGCATTATCCCCCTCTCAATCTTAAATTACGAGCGTCAGACGCTGCGATTTTAGCTTGGTATTTGCGATAAGTCTTGCTAACAAGCGTGTCGCTATCGATGTAGACGTCTAGGTCTTTATCAAGAATTTCTTCAAGTACTCCAAGGATTAAATGAAGCACTTCGACGCTTTCAGATTCTCCACCTGTTGCGTCAACGATTCCTTTACCGATTCCAGCCAAGGTCTTATCGTTAAGCGGTAGGACGGCTTCGTCTCCAGCCTCTCCGCCTACCATTGCGTTATTGCCATTCATTCCAAAAAGTGTAGGGCTAGTCATAATCCCACCTTTTTTATAAAACTGCACGCCCAAATGCGGAATTTTACCCTTCAAAAGGTCTCCGACGCTCCACCCTGCTGGTGAAATGCTAAAGTGCGGCATTGGAATATGTGGCCATGAAATACTGAAGTTAAAGAATCCTTTAATAGCTTCGATTGCGTTTCTGACTGCGTCTCTAGCTCCGTTGATTGCGTTTGAGATTGTGCTCTTAACGCCATTCCAAACAGATGAAGCTACGCCTTTAATGCTATTGAACGCGTTTGATACTGTGTTCTTGACACCATTAAACACGCTTGAAGCTGTTGATGAAATTCCGTTCCAGATTCCAGACAAGAATGAAGAAATAGAACTCCAAACGCTTGTAGCTACTGAGCTGATACCACTCCAGAGACTACTGAAGAAAGTACTCAAAGCCGTCCAGACTGTAGTTGCTACTGTTACGATTCCGTTCCAGACTGTACTAAAGAATGTGCTCAAAGTACCAAAGACCGTAGTAGCAAGCGTTACAATCCCATTCCATAGTGTTGAATAGAAAGCAACAAGAATGTTCCAGTAAGTTTGAGCAGCGGTTACAATCCCGTTCCAAAGAGCGCTAAAGAAAGCACCCAAAGGAGCGAACACGGCGCTAGCAACCGAAACAATTCCGTTCCAGATAGCTGTAATCCCTGAAACGATAGCGTTCCAGACCGTAGTAGCTACTGATTTAATTCCTTCCCAAAGGTCAGAAAAGAAATAAGCTAGGCCTTGCCAGAATCCTTGTGTAAACGCCCAGAACACTTCCCAAGCGGTCCGTAAAGGCGTATAAATCGCCAACCATGCGACTTGGAAGATAATCGCAATACTTCCCCAAAGAACGTTGAAGAACGCTACTAAACCGTTCCAGACTCCTTGCGCTGCACTTACAATCGAATTCCAAGCGTCAGACAATGCTCCTTTAACGCCTTCCCACACACTTGAAGCAGTGTCTTTGATAGACGTCCAGAGATTGCTAAAGAAGTCCACTAAACCTTGCCAAATTTGGCCTGCGCCGTCTACGAGTGACTGCCATGTCTCACCGAGCCACTTAGTAAAGTCGGACCACATTTTTTTGCCGGTCTCTGTTTGACTAAAGAACCAAACAAGTCCTGCTACTGCTGCGCCAATCGCTACAATCAGGATTGTGAATGGATTAATAGCCATGACTGCGTTAAATGCGGCCATCGCTCCAGTACCTGCAACGGTAGCGGCTGCGTGAGCTCCTTCTGCCGCCGTCAATGCACCAGTTCGAACAGCACGAGCAATCATCAAACCGTTTGAAACACCTAAAACAACGTTTCTAGCTGTTTCGATACCTTTGATAACACCGGTAACAACCTTGTAAGCCGTCCAAGCGCCTGTAGCGCCAACAATAGCAGATTTAAATACATCTACAGACGTGCCACCTTGCTTAAACCATGTCACAAAGTCCTTAACTCCGCCTGTAGCGTCTGCCAAGAAATCAGAAACGCCTTTCAAGGCGTCTTTTAGACCGTTGACTTTATTTGTGCTACCGTCAGCACCAGAGAAACCACTAAAGAAGTTTCCAACCATGCTAGCAACTTCTGAAATAGTCGTCTTGATATTCTCGTAAGCTTTTTGAAGACCTGAGAATTCAGGCGGAACTTGCGAGAAGACTTTGTCTAGGAATTTGATAAAAGCGTCCGAAACTTGCGGAAGAACCGTATTGAATAGCGTGTTGAAAATTGCTGGTAAAGCATTGAATAATGCTCCTAGCAATTCAGTAGCTCCTGAAATTAAAGGTGGTAGCAATGTTTGCAAGATTTCAGGTAGATAACCAGCTACTAATTGAAAGAGCTGTGACAATCCTTCGATAACACGAGGCAAGGCTTGTAGAATACGAGGAATGACATTATCAAATACAGTTTTGAGCGAATCTGCGACGTTTTTAACCAATTGCCCAATGTCTTGGTCAGAGTCGGCCATACCAGTCAAGAAATCGGTCCAAGACGCTTTTAACATGCTGATTGAACCCTCGATAGTTGTCGCAGCTTCCTTCGCTGTGGTTCCGGCTATTCCCATTGATTCTTGCATGACGTGAATCGCTTCAACAACGTCCGCGAATGAATCAATGTTGTAATGGATACCACTAATTTTTTCGGCTTCCGTCAATAAGCGTTGCATTTCTTCTTTTGTACCACCAAAACCGAGCTTCAAGTTATCCAACATGGTATAGTTCTGCTTGGCAAAACCTTGATATGCGTTCTGAATATCCTGAATATTAGTACCCATTTTATTGGCGTTATCAGACATGTCAACTACCGCTTTATGTCCGACTTCAGCCGCTTTTTGAGTATCTCCACCAAGCGATTGAATCAATGACGCACTAAAGCTGGTAATGGTTTCCATGTAAGCATTAGCTGACAAACCTGTTTCTCTAAAAGAGTTTTTAGAATGGTTCATAACAGCGTCTTGCGCCGATTGCAACTTGTTGAATTGTTCTGCTGCGTCATCAACACTTTTTCCGACGCTTTGAGCGTATTCTTCAAGACTTTTACCACCGGTCCCGAAAAGTGTTTCAACACCACCAGTTAACTGTTCGTACTCAGCATAGTTCTTTGTTGCTGCAACTCCTAAAGTCCCTAACGCTGCCACACCAGCAGCAAGGCCAACGCCGATAGCTTTACCAGCTACACCAGCAGCTTTTCCGATACCACCGAATACTTTTCCTAGTTTTCCATGAGCTCCTTCAGCTTTTCCGGTCGTTTCATCGATTGCCTTGTTGGCTTCTTGGTTCTTGATACCAATTTTCCCGAATAAGCTAAATAGTTCCATCTACATCTCCTTTCTTGTCGTTATTTAAGATAAATTCAGCCATTGCGATGGCCTGCTTATCTTTCTCTACAGATTGTTTCTTATCTGTACGCCCTTTAGAATGAAGATTCTTGTTGATGAACTCGCCTAAACTTAATTCGGTATCTTTGGCCAACCAGATATCTCTCAACTCTTCTTTTTGAGTTTCATTGACCAAATACACTAAAAAATCCAACGTCTGCCCTAAGGTCATAGTCCCTAGGACGAGCATTGGATTAGCGTATCGTTTAAAAAGTAAATCTTTTAACCTAAATTCTGTTAGCTCAACACTGACGCAATAGATTTGAAAAAATCTTTAAGTTCCTCTTTTTTAAAGAAAGCGGTTAATAATTTAGTGTAGTCAATCATGCTAAGCGAATTGATTTCACGAACTTCCTTACCAGTTAAATCGGCAAGAAAAGCATTGATATCGTCTTTTGCTTTATTGATATTTTTCATGACCGCAAAGACAAGGCCTGCAACGACTTTTGTTCCTCGTTTCTCAAGGTCTTTTTCAGTGCTGTTAAAGGCTCCGTCAACCAAAGCCATGATTTCATCTTGACAGTCAAGTTTGCCAAGGATACCAAGCATAGTAAAGATATCGTCACCTTTAAGCTCGCGCATTTGAGCTGTTTCTTTTGGTAGTTCAGTTACGTTTTCAGTCATCAATCAAAATCCTCTCTAAATAATGTTAAACTTCAAGACTAACTTGTGGGTAGTAGATACGAGCTGGGAGTGTCAAGTCTTCTACTTGGTCTTCGTCAGCGTGCGCTTCAAATGTCATCGCCACTACAGATTCATCGTTATCTTTAAGTTCCATTTCAAGACCAGACGTACAAAGAGCGTTATCCAATACAATAATAATCGGGTCTTTAGTTCCTGAAATTGTACCTACAAGGGCAATATTTTTAAGATAGTCACTAGTTTCGACTGTGCCTTTACTTGTGATAATCTTGTAGTTTTCTGGCGCTGACACGCCGTCACCGCTTGTCACTTCAGCACCTAGGGCCAAAGCGATATTTCCGGCCGTAAGCTCTTTGACGTTAGTTTCAAGTGTTGCGTTTTGAGATTCCAAAATCTTCAAACCAACGGCTTTAGTTTTAACGCCATCGACTTCAACCTCACGATAGTTTTTCTCGATAGTAACTTTGTTACCGTCGGAAGTAGCACCTAAAAGCTCGCCTTCCCATTTTTTAGATTCTGCATTCCATTCAAGGTCTTTGTAAACAGCGCCGGCGTCTACTACGTATGATTTAGGCGTGTTCTTGGTATAACCTGTTTTACGTACAGCTTGTTTTGCCATTAATTTCTCCAATCTATAACCAAATAAAAACGCACGTCTCGACGTTGTAGCATGTCCGAACCTGTGTCAGTCATGTTTCCGCCCTCAAAACGTGCTCTAATATAACAACTATCAAGCATTTCAGAGTAATTTCTTAATGCTTGTTTTAATTCTGCCGTTTTGGTCTCAATTCGTTCGTCATTGCTGCCTTGATTATCAAAAATAGTTACGTCCAGATAAGCACCGTCAGCGTATTTGTCACGATTATCACTATCATAGCTAAAAACTAGATAAGGATAAGTGATTTGTTGGCTTGTGTTCTTTCTGAAATAACTTTCAGCGATGACATTTTGACATTGGGCCAATACAGCGGCAATAACTTCGTTCATTTCGACCTCTTTAAGTTAAGTTTCTAAGACAATCTTCCAAAATCTCCCGAATTTGCGACTTGTTTTGACGGAAAGCACCGCGCAAGAACTTAACGGGCTTTTGGCCGTAAGTAAAATACGTTTTACCGTCAGCAGCTGTATAGACCCAGCCACCTTTTCGACCATTGCCTTTCTCGGCAAATTCACCAGTACCAAATTCAATCCAGACTGCATACTCGCAATTAGTGCCGACGTAGCCGACCAACTCGTCACGGTCAACGCGGTAGTCAATGCTATCACG
>OCTW013382030.1_pt1 | contig 41650 bp, 31 predicted proteins | sample 1539671 | NCBI WGS metagenome assembly OCTW01 (sample SAMN02144230, study PRJEB22623) | gut metagenome | biome: sheep rumen | host: Ovis aries | place: New Zealand
GGCGGCATCAGTGCTGAGGATTTCTTGTCCATGGATATCACAAATCTGTTCAAGTAAGGATAGGTCTGTCGCACAGACCCCACAGACCTTTTCTTTGAATTTTCTGCTCTAAATTTGGGTATATGAAATAAAATGAGTATCTTTGCACCCAATTTGGCGCGCGTGCGCCTATATCTTTAAGGTAAAACTAATTTAGAGAACGTAATATGGGAAAGATTATACTGACTGGCGACCGCCCCACAGGCAAGCTCCACTTGGGACACTATGTGGGTTCGCTGCGTCGCCGCGTAGAACTGCAGAACGCAGGTGACTACGACAAGATGTTCGTCTTTATGGCCGATGTGCAGGCGCTGACGGACAATGCCGACAACCCTGAGAAGATTCGCCAGAACATCATTGAGGTGGCGCTGGACTATCTCTCGGCAGGTCTCGACCCCGAGAAGTGCACGTTGTTTATCCAGAGCCAGATTACGGAGTTGGCCGAGCTGACGACGTATCTGATGAACCTGGTGAGCGTGAGCCGTGTGCAGCGCAACCCGACGGTGAAGACGGAGGTGAAGATGCGCGGCTTCGAGGGCGAGAGCATCCCCTTGGGATTCTTCTGCTATCCGGTATCGCAGGCTGCCGACATCACGCTGTTCAAGGCTACTACGGTGCCTGCCGGTGAGGACCAGGAACCGATGCTGGAGGTGACGCGCGAGCTGGTGCGCCGCTTCAACCAGATCTACGCTCCCGTGCTGGTGGAGCCGAACATCATGCTGCCCGAGAATGCAACGGCCCGCCGTCTGCCTGGAACGGACGGCAAGGAGAAGATGTCGAAGTCGCTGGGCAACTGCATCTATCTGAGCGACGATGCCGACACGGTCTGGCAGAAGGTGCGCTCGATGTACACCGACCCGACGCACATTAACCTGAACGACCCGGGCCACGTGGAGGGCAACGCCGTGTTCACCTATCTGGACGCCTTCTCGAAGGACGAGGACTTCCAGAAGTTCCTGCCCGAGTACCAGAACCTGGACGAGCTGAAGGATCACTACCGCCGCGGCGGTCTGGGCGACATGAAGTGCAAGAAGCTGCTGAACCAGATTCTGAACGAGATGCTGGAGCCTATCCGCCAGCGTCGCCACGAGTTCGAGCAGGACATTCCCGAAATCTACAACATCCTGCGCAAGGGTACTGAGAAAGCCCGCGAGACGGCAGCCCAGACGATGGATGAGGTGCGTCAGGCCATGCAGATCAACTACTTCGACGACGAGGAGCTGATTCGTTCGCAAGCCGAGCGCTTCCGTGCTAAATGAATAGGTATAAAACTAAACTAATAAATTTTTTAAGGTATGAGTGACAGATTGTATATTTTCGACACGACGCTCCGCGATGGCGAGCAGGTGCCCGGATGTCAGTTGAACACCGTTGAGAAGATTCAGGTGGCCAAGGCGCTGGAGCAATTGGGCGTCGACGTCATTGAAGCAGGATTCCCCATCAGTTCTCCTGGTGACTTCAACTCTGTGATTGAGATTTCAAAGGCCGTCACGTGGCCTACCATCTGTGCGCTGACACGTGCCGTGCAGAAGGATATCGACGTGGCTGCCGATGCCCTGCAGTATGCCAAGCGCAAGCGCATCCATACGGGTATCGGTACGAGCGACTCGCACATCAAGTATAAGTTCAACTCGAACCGCGAGGAGATTATCGAGCGTGGTGTGGCTGCTGTGAAATATGCCAAGAAATTCGTCGAGGACGTGGAGTTCTACTGCGAGGATGCCGGTCGTACGGAGAACGAGTACCTGGCCCGCGTGGTGGAGGCCGTCATTGCCGCAGGAGCTACCGTAGTGAACATTCCCGACACGACGGGCTACTGTCTGCCGCAGGAGTACTTCGAGAAAATCAAGTACCTCAAGGAGCACGTCAGCAACATTGACAAGGCTATCATCTCGACCCATTGTCACAACGACCTGGGTATGGCTACGGCCAACACCTTCAACGGCGTGATGGGCGGTGCCCGTCAGGTGGAGGTGACCATCAACGGTATCGGTGAGCGTGCCGGTAACACGTCGCTGGAGGAGATTGCCATGATTCTGAAGTGCCACAAGGGACTGGGCATTGACACCAATATCAACACCACGAAGATCTATCCCACGAGCCGCATGGTGAGCTCGCTGATGAACATGCCCGTTCAGCCCAACAAGGCCATTGTGGGCCGTAACGCCTTCGCACACTCCAGCGGCATCCACCAGGACGGCGTGCTGAAGAATGCGCAGACCTACGAAATCATGGACCCCAAGGATGTGGGTATCGACGATAACAGCATTGTGCTGACAGCCCGCAGCGGACGTGCCGCCCTGAAGCACCGTCTGAGCGTGAACGGCGTGGACGTCGACGACCAGAAGCTGGACAAGATTTACGAGAAGTTCCTGCAGCTGGCCGACCAGAAGAAGGAGGTCAACGATGCCGACGTGCTGATGCTGGCCGGAGCAGATACCGCCGAGGCTCATGCCGTGAAGCTCGACTTCCTGCAGGTGACAACCGGCAAGGGCGTGAAGAGCGTGGCTTCTATCGGACTGGACATCTCCAACCAGAAGTTCGAGGCTGCTGCTTCGGGTAATGGTCCTGTGGATGCTGCCATCAAGGCCCTGAAGAAGATTATCATGAAGCAGATGACGCTGAAGGAGTTCACCATTCAGGCTATCTCGAAGGGTTCCGACGATGTGGGTAAGGTCCACATGCAGGTGGAGTACGACGGTTCGGTGTACTACGGCTTCGGAGCCAATACCGATATCGTGACCGCTTCCGTCGAGGCATACATCGACTGTATCAATAAGTTTAAGAAGTAAAAAGAGACCCTCCCCCATGAATACATTATTCGACAAGATATGGGACAAGCACGTGGTGCAGATTGTGCCCGACGGTCCCACACAACTTTATATTGACCGGCTCTATTGTCACGAGGTGACATCGCCTCAGGCCTTCGACGGTATGAGGGCTCGCGGACTGAAGTGCTTCCGTCCCGACCACATCTACTGCATGCCCGACCACAATACGCCGACACACGACCAGGACAAACCCATCGAGGACCCCGTGAGTGCCAAGCAGGTATCGACGCTGGCACAGAACGCCAAGGACTTCGGACTGACGCACTACGGCATGATGGACCAGTCGAACGGCATCATCCACGTCGTCGGACCTGAGAAAGGACTGTCGCTGCCCGGTATGACCATTGTCTGCGGCGACTCGCACACGTCGACACACGGCGCTATGGGTGCCGTAGCCTTCGGTATCGGAACCTCGGAGGTGGAGATGGTGATGGCCTCGCAGTGTATCCTGCAGCAGAAACCGAAGTCGATGCGCATCAGCATCAACGGCACGCTGCAGAAGGGTGTCACCGCCAAGGATGTTGCCCTGTACCTGATGGCACAGCTGACGACCAGCGGTGCTACGGGATACTTCGTGGAGTATAGCGGCGACGTGGTGAAGAACCTCACCATGGAAGGTCGTCTGACGCTGTGCAACCTCTCTATCGAGATGGGTGCCCGCGGTGGTTTCGTGGCTCCCGACGAGGTGACGTTCGAATATCTGAAAGACAAGGAATACGCCCCCAAGGGTGCTGAGTGGGACAAGGCCGTCAGCTACTGGAAGACGCTGAAGAGCGGCGACGATGCCGTGTTCGACAAGGAACTGGTGTTCGACGCCAAGGACATTGAGCCCCGCGTGACCTATGGTACCAACCCCGGTATGGGAATCGGTATCACTGAGGCTATCCCCACCAATGCGCAGGATGCCAAGTCGCCCGAGCAGGGCTTCCGCAAGGCGCTGAGCTACATGGGCTTCGAGGCTGGCGAGAAGCTGTTGGGCAAGAAGATTGACTATGTGTTCCTGGGTGCCTGCACCAACGGGCGCATCGAGGACTTCCGAGCCTTTGCCAGCATTGCCAAGGGCCGCAAGAAGGCTGATAACGTCGTGGCTTGGCTGGTGCCCGGCTCGTGGGCCGTCGACCGTCAGATTCGTGAAGAGGGACTGGACAAGGTGCTCGAGGCTGCAGGCTTCGAAATCCGTCAGCCGGGCTGCTCGGCTTGTCTGGCCATGAACGACGACAAGGTACCTGCAGGCAAGTATGCCGTCAGTACGTCGAACCGCAACTTCGAAGGTCGTCAGGGCCCCGGCTCGCGCACCATTCTCTGCTCGCCCTTGGTAGCTGCTGCAGCTGCCGTCACAGGAGTAATAACAGATCCAAGAACACTATGAAACAGAAATTCAATATCATAACATCCACATGCGTTCCTCTTCCCCTTGAGAATGTGGACACAGACCAGATTATCCCCGCCCGCTTCCTGAAAGCCACCACCCGCGAGGAGAGTTTCTTCGGCGACAACCTGTTCCGCGACTGGCGCTACAACAGCGACGGCACGCTGAACAAGAACTTCGTGCTGAACGACCCCACCTACAGCGGTTGCATCCTCGTGGCAGGCAAGAACTTCGGCAACGGCTCCAGTCGTGAGCATGCTGCATGGGCTATCGCCGGCTATGGCTTCCGCGTGGTCATCAGCTCGTTCTTTGCTGACATTCACAAGAACAACGAGCTGAACAACTTCGTGTTGCCTGTGGTGGTCAGCGAGCCGTTCCTGAAGGAACTGTTCGACAGCATCAAGCAGGATCCGAAGACAGAGGTGGAAGTCGACTTGCCCAACCAGCGCGTCACCAACAAGGCTACCGGCAAGAGTGAGACGTTCGAAATCAATGGTTACAAGAAACATTGTCTGATGAATGGCCTTGACGACATCGACTTCCTGGTCGAGAACAAGGACAAGATAGAAGCATGGGAACAGCACAACAAATAAACGCGTACCACCGTACCCTTCCCTTTATAGAAATCATGGACTCCACGCTCCGCGACGGGGAGCAGACCAGTACGGTCAGCTTTCTGCCGCACGAGAAGCTGGTCATGGCCCGCAAGTTGCTGAAGGCGGTCAACGTAGACCGCATCGAGGTGGCTTCGGCACGCGTCAGCGACGGCGAGAAGGAAGCCGTCACCATGATTTGCAAGGCTGCACAGCAGATGGGACGGTTGGACAGCGTAGAGGTGCTCGGATTCGTGGATGGCGGCAAGTCTGTTGACTGGATAGCCGATTGTGGCGGTAAGGTCATCAACCTGCTGGCCAAAGGGTCGCTGAAGCATTGCACTCAGCAGCTGCACAAGACTCCCGAAGAGCACATCAGCGATATCAAGAAGGAGATTGCCTATGCCCACGAGAAGGGCTTGTCGGTCAACCTCTACCTGGAAGACTGGTCGAACGGCATGAAGGATTCGCCCGAGTATGTCTATCAGGTGATGGATGCATTAACTTCCCCCAGCTCCTCCCCTTTCTCTGCCGAGGCAGAGTGTGGCGTTGCAATGGGGAGACCGGGAGAGGTTACCCGTTTCATGCTGCCCGACACGTTGGGCGTGATGAATCCGCTGCAGGTCATTGAATACTTCCGCAAGATGATGAAGCGCTATCCGCAGATTCACTTCGACTTCCATGCCCATAACGACTACGACCTGGCGGTGAGCAACTCGCTGGCTGCCGTATTGAGCGGTGCTAAAGGACTGCATGTCACCGTCAATGGGTTAGGGGAGCGCTGCGGAAACGCTCCGATGGCTTCGGTGCAGGCTATTCTGAAAGACCAGTTCCACGCCAAGACGAATATCAACGAGAGTCAGCTGAACGACATCTCGCGTATGGTGGAGAGCTTCAGCGGAATAAGTGTTGCGCCCAATCAGCCTATCGTCGGCGAGTACGTCTTCACGCAGGTTGCAGGTGTGCATGCCGACGGAGACTCGAAGGACAAGCTGTACTACAACGAGCTGATTCCGGAGCGTTTCGGTAGGAAGCGCGAATATGCCTTAGGCAAGAATTCGGGCAAGGCAAACATTCTGAAAAACCTCGAGGAATTAGGCTTGGAGCTGACACCCGAGCAGACACGCCGTGTGACGGAGCGCATTACCGAACTGGGTGACAAGAAGGAAATCGTGACGCAGGAAGACCTGCCGTACATCGTCAGTGACGTGCTGAAACACGATGTCTCCGGCGACCGCGTAAAGCTCATCAGCTATGTCGTGAACACCTCGTATGGCTTGAAGCCTGGCGCCAATATCCGCGTAGAGATTAACGGCAAGCAATATGAGGCAGGAGCTACGGGCGACGGACAGTATGATGCCTTTGTGAAGGCCCTGCGCTATATCTACAAGAAGTATCTGAACCGCACGTTCCCCAGTCTGGCCAACTACCAGGTGTCCATCCCCCCAGGAGGACGCACCGACGCCTTGGTGCAGACGGTGATTTCGTGGAACTACCACGATGGTATCCTGCGCACCAGAGGACTGGATGCCGACCAGACGGAAGCTGCCATCAAGGCAACGTTCAAGATGCTGAATATTGTGGAGATGAATCTCTAAAGAAGGAAGATGGTTGTCGTAAGCCTCTGAATCAATAGTTTGTAGGCCTACAACAATCCCTGAAGACGAGAGCGAAGCTGAGAGGCTTCGCTTTTTCGTATGGAGAGGACGATGTTGCACGAAGCCCCTTCATACGTCTGGCTGATGATGCGCGGCTGCATGTCCTTAACGATGCGCATCACGTCGTTCATCTGCGGATAGCTGAATGAATGCTGGACAATCTCCTCCACCTGACGCGTCTCGATGGTAGCATGGCTGATGGCGTCCGCAGCTGCCTCGCGATAGGCTACTATCAAGCCGCTGGTGCCTAAGTTGACACCGCCGTAGTAGCGAACGACCACAATCAGGATGTCCGTCAGTTCGTTGCTGTTGATTTGTCCGAGGATAGGCTTGCCGGCTGTCGATGAGGGCTCGCCGTCGTCGTTGGCACGGAACTCCGTGCGCTCAGCGCCCAGCATATAGGCATAACAGACGTGGCGCGCATCATAGTACTTTTTGCGATACTGTGCTATGATATCCTTTACCTCGTCAACGGTTTGCACGTGATGAGCAAAAGCGAGGAACTTACTACGCTTTTCAGTGTAGTAGCCCTCGCTTGTACTTGCTATCGTCTTGAACTCGTCGAGCATTACGACAGTTTGTGAATCACCAGACCTGAACGCAGCTTCGGTTCGAACCAGGTAGCCTTCGGAGGCATAATCTTGCCCGAGTCGGCAATGTCCATAATCTGCTGCATGGTGACGGGGTAGAGGGCCAGTGCGGCACGCATCTCACCGCTGTCTACACGACGCTTCAGCTCGCCCAGTCCACGCAGTCCGCCCACGAAGTCGATGCGCTTCGACGAGCGCAGGTCGCCGATGTTCAGGATCTCGTCCAGAATCAGTCGGCTGGAGATGTCGACATCCAGTACACCGATGGGGTCGGTATTGTCGTAAGTTCCCTCCTTGGCCTTCAGACTGTACCAGTGTCCGTCCAGATAGAGCGAGAACTCATGCAGTTGCTGAGGCTTGTAGATGTCAGTACCCTTGTCTTCAACGGTGAAGTTTACCTGCAGGGCAGCGAGGAACTCCTCCGAGCTGAGTCCATTGAGGTCTTTCACCACGCGGTTGTAGTCGAGAATGGTGAGCTGCGAAGCCTGGAAGCAGACAGCCATGAAGTAGTTGTACTCCTCGTCGCCACGGTGGTTGGGATTCTGCTTCTGTTTCTCTTGGCCTACGAGTGCTGCTGCTGCTGAGCGATGGTGTCCGTCGGCAATATACAATGACGGCATCTTGCTGAACTCAGCGGTGATGGTCTGGGTGTCCTTGTCATTGTCGATGATCCAGAACTGATGGCGGAAGCCGTCGATGGGTGCGATGAAGTCGTATTCAGGCTTCGTGGCGGCGTAGCGCATAATCAGCTCGTCGAGCACCTTGTTGTCAGGATAGGCGAAGAACACGGGCTCGATGTTGGCATTGTTCACGCGGACGTGCTTCATGCGGTCCTCCTCTTTGTCGCGACGGGTCAGCTCGTGCTTCTTGATATTGCCCTTCTGGTAGTCGTCAGTATGGGCGCATACCACCAGTCCATACTGCGTCTTGCCATTCATGGTCTGGGCGTAGATGTAATAGTGTTCCTTGTCGTCCTGTACCAGCCATCCCTTATCCTGGAACTTCTGGAAGTTCTCGGCAGCCTTCTCATAGACGCGCGGGTCGTACTCCGATGTGCCTACGGGGAAGTCAATCTCGGGTTTGATGATGTGATACAGACTCTTCTCGTTATCGCCAGCCTCAGCACGGGCCTCTTCAGAGTCCAGCACGTCGTACGGACGGCTTTCTACCTGCTCCACCAATTCCTTCGGTGGGCGTAATCCTTTGAATGGTTTTACTATTGCCATTGTGATTTACTATTGGACAATTTACTATTTGACAATTTTACAGGTTGGCCTTGATTTTGGCTATCATCTCCTGATATTCTGCGTCAGAGAGATATACTTTGCCAGGATTCATCTGGAACGTGCCACCGTAGTCGGGGCCGTCCACATACTTCGGAGCCAGGTGGAAATGCAGGTGCGACAGCTTATCGCTATAGGCACCGTAGTTAATCTTCTCGGGGTTGAAGGCCTTCTGCATGGCACGAGTTACCTGTGCCACGTCAGCCATAAAGGCGTTGCGGTCCTCGTCAGACAACTCGTTGAGGTCGTTCACGTGGTCTTTGTATGCCACGAGGCAGCGGCCGCGATAGGTCTGCTCCTTGAAGAGGAAGGCACGTGATACGCGCAGGGTTGCAAACTCAATCATCAGATTGTGAAGGGTCTCGTTGTTCTGGCAGTACAGACACTGCTTGGGGTCACTTTGCATAGTAGTTTTGTTTTTTATGAGTTTATAATGTTCAATGTTCAATTCTCAATTTTCAATTTCCTAAATTCTCTCCACTTGCTTCACGCCTTTGACGGTACGCAGCTTCTTGATGAGCGTCTCCAGTCGGGTGTTGTCGTCAATCATCACCTCCAGGTTGCCGCTGAACAGTCCGTCGTGCGAGTCAATATTGATGGAGCGCAGCACCAGTTTCTCGTCTTTCGATATGATGCTGGTTAGGTTGTTGACAATGCCGATGTCGTCGTTGCCTATAACGCGCAGGGTAATGGCATACTGCGAAGCACCCTTTCCACTCCACATGGCACGGACGACGCGATAGCCGAAACGCTTCTTCAGTTCAGGGGCGTTAGGGCAGTCGTCGCGATGGATTTTGATGCCACCGCCTGCCGTGACAAAGCCGAAGACCTTGTCGCCATAGATGGGCTGGCAACAGCGAGCCAGCTGGTAGTCGATACCTTTCAGATTGCGGTCAATAACCAGCACGTCGTCTAATTTTGAGCTTTGGCCCTTGAGCTTGGAGTTGTCGTCCAGCACGAAGTTAGCAGCTGTTTCGGCAATGTTATTACCTGTGACAGGTTGCTCGCCTTGTTGTATCTCGACATAACGGTCGATGACCACGCCGGCATCCAGTTCGCCAGAGGCCACCTGTCGGTAGAACTCGCTAATCTCCTTGAAGCCCAGCTTCTTAACGAGGTGCTGCATGGTCGACTCTTCCATTTCGACCTTGCGGTTCTTGAACTTACGCTCCAGCATCTCCTTGGCAAACAGGGCATCCTTAACCTGCGTCTCCTTCAGGGCCAGTCGGATTTTCGACTTGGCGCGCGAGGTCTTGACGATGTTCATCCAGTCCTGCTTGGGCTTCTGGTTGTTCGAGGTCATAATCTCCACCTGGTCGCCACTCTGCAGCTCTTGGCGGATGGTTACCACCTTATTATTTATACGCGCACCCACGCAGGCGTTACCTATCTTGGAATGGATGTGGTAGGCGAAGTCGAGCACCGTAGCACCCTTGGGGAACTTGAAAAGGTCGCCCTTGGGAGTAAAGACGAACACCTCGTCTTCGTAGAGGTCCATCTTAAACTGGTCCATGGCCTCCAGACCGTCGCTGGTCTCCAGCATAGAACGGATGCCCGTGAGCCATTCGTCCAGTCCCGACTCGCTCTTCACGCCCTTGTAGCGCCAGTGGGCGGCAACGCCTCGTTCGGCAATTTCGTCCATGCGCTCCGTACGAATCTGTACCTCCACCCACTTCTGCTCAGGGCCGAGGACGGTGATGTGCAGCGACTCATAGCCGTTCGACTTAGGCACCGACAGCCAGTCGCGCAATCGCTTCGGGTTGGGCTGATACATGGAGGTGATGGTAGCAAAGGCCTGCCAGCACTGCATGACCTCACGTTGATGCAATTGACGCTCATTTACTTCCTTGGCTTGTTGCTCCCCTCCCTGGGAGGGGTTGGGGGAGATCTCTAAGATGATGCGGATGGCAAAAAGGTCATAAACACCCTCGAAGGCGCACTTCTGCTTCTTCATCTTCTGCCAGATGCTGTGGATGGATTTCGTGCGCCCCTTGATGTGGAACTTCAGACCAGCCTCCTTCAGCCGTTCTTCTACGGGCTTGATAAAGTTTTGTATGTAGGCATCGCGACTCTTCTTGGTCTCGCTCAGCTTGTCCTTGATGTGGTAGTAAGCATCGTGCTCCAGATACTTCAGCGACAGGTCCTCCAATTCAGACTTTAGCTTGTACAAGCCTAACTTATGAGCCAGCGGAGCATACAGATAGGCCGCCTCCAGACTGACTTCGCGCCGATGCTGTTCTCTCAGCTCCGACTGCTCGTCGTTGGTCTCCGTCACGTCACGAATCTGTCGCATCAGGTTGACGCGGTTGGCTATCATGATGAGGATGACGCGCATGTCCTCGGCAAAAGACAGTAGCAGATTGCGGAAGTTCTCCGACTCCACGACGGGATTCTTCTGATATAAGTCCTGGATGCGCTGCAAGCCAAGCAGGATGCGGGCAACAGATTCGCCAAACATCTGGCGCGCCTCGTCAATCGTCAGGAAACCCTCTTCCACACTGGGACGCAGCAGGACAGCCAGCACACCGTCGCGCCTGAGGCCAATCTCTTCAACTACCAGCTGGGCCGTCTGGAAAGAGAGTAGTACAGGGTTCAGTCCAAACACGTTACGTTGTAGCTGATGTGTCTCAATAGTCCGCATCAGCAGTTGACGCATGCGTTCTTCGTCGCCCTCCAAGAGTGACGATGCTATCTGTTCGCGTATCTTTTGATACAACGTCAGCGTCTCTTCACGTTCCTGTGTGGTAAATTCCAGTTTGTCAGCCATGCTTGACTTGTTGTGTTTAATGATGCAAAGGTACGAATAAGTGTGGGAAAAACCAAATTTATTTCTCTAATTATTTGGCTGTTCGGCCGATTATTGTTAATTTTGCACCCGATTTATTGAATAAGGTAACATCAGATCACTAATTAGACAAATATTTTATGGCTAAAATGAAAGGTGCCATCGTAGTGAATACCGACCGTTGCAAGGGCTGCGTACTCTGTGTGGAGGCCTGTCCGCAAGGTGTCATTGCGTTGGCTAATCGTGTCAACATGCGTGGCTATCCCTATGTGGAGCCGGCGCAGATAGACAAGTGTACGGGCTGTACGTCGTGCGCTGTGGTATGTCCTGACGGCTGTATCACCGTTTATCGTAAAAAGATGGAGGAATAACAAGTTATGGCAGAAAAAGAGATAACACTGATGAAAGGCAACGAGGCGATAGCCCACGCTGCCATTCGCTGTGGTGCAGACGGATACTTCGGCTATCCCATTACACCGCAGAGCGAGGTGATTGAGACACTGGCCGAGCTGAAGCCTTGGGAAACCACTGGAATGGTGGTGGTGCAGGCTGAGAGCGAGATTGCCAGTATCAATATGATTTACGGAGGTGCCGGAGCAGGCAAGCGCGTGCTGACATCGTCGTCGAGTCCCGGTGTGGCACTGATGCAGGAAGGCATCACCTATATGGCTGGTGCAGAACTGCCCGGTGTCTTTGTCAATGTGCAGCGCGGAGGTCCAGGTCTGGGAACCATCCAGCCGTCGCAGGGTGACTACTTCCAGGCAACGCGTGGCGGTGGTAACGGTGACTATAACGTGATTGTCCTGGCACCGAACTCCGTACAGGAAATGGCCGACTTCGTCGACCTGGCTTTCGAGCTGGCGTTCAAATACCGCAATCCTGCTATGATTCTGAGTGATGGCGTTATTGGGCAGATGATGGAAAAGGTGGTGTTACCTCCACAGAAGCCCCGTCGTACAGAGGAGGAAATCCTTAAGGAGTGCCCGTGGGCAACGACAGGTCGCACCCGTGGCCGCAAGCCCAACATCATTACGTCACTGGAACTGAAACCGGAGGTGATGGAGGCTCGTAACCTGCACCTGCAGAAGAAATACAAGGAGATTCAGGAGAAAGAGGTGCGCTATGAGACCTTGGAGTGTGACGATGCCGATTACCTGATAGTCGCTTTCGGTAGTGCCGCCCGTTTGACGCAGAAGGCACTGGAGATTGCACGTGCAGAAGGTATTAAGGTCGGTCTGCTGCGTCCTATCACCCTGTGGCCGTTCCCCTCTAAGCAGATTGCTGAGATGGCACGTGGCAAGAAGGGTGTGTTGGTCGTTGAAATCAATGCAGGCCAGATGGTACAGGATGTGCGTTTGGCTATCAATGGCGAGGTGCCCGTTGAGCAGTTCGGTCGTCTGGGTGGTATCGTCCCAGAACCCGAGGAGATTGTTGAAGCATTGAAGAAGTTAGAAGTAAGAGGTTAGAGGTAAGAAGATATGGAAAACAATATCATTGCACCAGAGAATCTGGTATATCAGAAGCCTTCGCTGATGAACGACAACCACATGCATTACTGCCCTGGTTGTTCGCACGGCGTGGTTCATAAGCTCGTTGCCGAGGTTATTGAGGAGATGGGCATGGAGGAGAAAACCATCGGCATCAGTCCCGTAGGATGCGCCGTCTTCGCCTACAACTATCTGGACATCGACTGGCAGGAGGCTGCCCACGGACGTGCTCCCGCAGTGGCTACTGCTATCAAGCGCCTGTGGCCCGACCGTCTCGTCTTCACTTATCAGGGTGACGGTGACTTGGCTTGCATTGGAACCTGCGAGACGATTCATGCCCTGAATCGTGGTGAGAACATCGTCATCATCTTCATCAACAATGCCATCTATGGTATGACTGGAGGACAGATGGCACCGACGACGCTCATCGGTCAGAAGACGTCAACCTGTCCCTATGGTCGTGACCCCGAGATTCACGGCTATCCGCTGAAGATTGCCGATATCGCCGCTCAGTTGGAGGGAACGTGCTACGTTACCCGACAGTCTGTAGAGTCGGTGGGCAGCATCAACAAAGCCAAGAAAGCCATCCGCAAAGCCTTCGAGGCCTCGATGGCAGGCAAAGGCTCGTCGCTGGTAGAGATTGTATCTACCTGCAACAGTGGTTGGAAGTTGTCGCCCGCGAAAGCCAACGAGTGGATGAAGGAGAATATGGTACCGTTCTATCCTAAAGGTGATCTCAAGGACACGACTGTATAAGGGACGACCCACCCCCGGCCCCTCCCTGTGAGGGAAGGAGTTGAGAGTTGAGAGTTTAGAGTTTAGAGTTGAAAATTTTGAGTTGAGATGAAGAAAGAAATAATTATTTCAGGATTTGGAGGTCAGGGAGTGCTCTCGATGGGTAAGATTCTGGCATATTCGGGATTGATGGACGACAAGGAAGTGACGTGGATGCCTGCCTATGGCCCTGAGCAGCGTGGTGGCACAGCCAATGTCACCGTGATAGTGAGTGACGAGAAAATCTCATCGCCCATTCTCTCGAAGTACGATATTGCCATCGTGCTCAACCAGCCCTCGCTGGATAAGTTCGAACCCAAAGTGAAGCCCGGTGGTGTGCTCATCTACGACGGCTACGGCATCATTAATCCTCCAACGCGTAAGGATATTACCGTCTATCGCATTGATGCAATGGACAAGGCTGCCGAAATGAAAAACAGCAAGGTGTTCAACATGATCGTGCTGGGTGGTCTGCTCAAAGTAGCACCCGTGGTCAGTACGGGTGGAGTGGAGAAGGCCTTGAAAAAAACTTTGCCCGAGCGTCATCATCATCTGATTCCCCTCAATATGCAAGCCATTGAAGAGGGCGGAAAAATAATGATAAAACAATGACGTTTCTCGCGCGTACATTATATATAATATAGGATTAAAAGGCGTAATTGGTCAAAAAATACACTTATTTTTATACTTTTTTGAAAAAAAACTTGGTAGTTAAAGATATTTTTTGTTACTTTGCACCCGAATTAAGAGAATTTGTATAGTTATTTTAATAATTAACATGTTTTTTAATAAAATGAAAAAGGTAATTTTAATGTTTGCTGCTGCTATGCTGACTATGTCTGCTAGCGCACAGAGAACTGCTGTTACAGCTAACAAAGCTCAGGACAACTGGTATGTAGGTATCAACGCTGGTGTTGCTACCAACATGCACAAGTTCCCTTATGAGAATGATGCTAAAGGTGCTGGTTTCTTCAAGGGCTTCGCTCCTGAGTTCGGTCTTCGTGTTGGTAAGAACCTGACCACCGTATTCGGTCTGGCTTTGGACGTTAACGCTTATTTCGCTAACAAGACTGATGGTAAGACTACTTTCGGTAGCAAGACTTTCATCAACGCTACTGACTTTGATTTGATGACCACTTGGAACATGAACAACCTGTTCGCAGGTTACAAGGGTGAGCCCCGTGCTTTCGAGGTTATCGCTCTCGTAGGTGGTGGTTACAGCCGCGCTTGGGCTGCCAAGCAGGGTGGTCTGAACGCTAAGGCTGCTATCGACTTCGCTTTCAACCTGGGTGCTAACAAGGCATGGCAGGTTTACATCGAGCCGGGTGTTGTTCTGGGTGAGCCCGCTGTTGCTTGGGCTAATCCCTTCAAGCGTTTCACCGGTGTTGATGGCAAGAAGAAGTTCAACGGTGCTTTCTCTCTGAAGGCTGGTGTTAACTACAAGTTCGGTACTTCTAACGGTACTCACAACTTCAAGGTTGAGCAGCTCCGCGACCAGGCTGAGATTGACGGTCTGAACGCTCAGATCAACGGTCTGCGTGCTGAGAACGACGCTAAGGCTGGTAAGCTGGCCGCTGCTGACAAGCAGATTGCTGACCTGAAGGCTCAGCTCGCTGCATGCCAGGCTCGTCCTACCGCTGCTGCTGTTGTTGCTCCTACAGAGAATGTTCTGCAGCCGCACGTAATCTTCCGTCAGGGCAAGGCTACTATCGATCAGGCTCAGTACGCTAGCATCGAGATGGTTGCTAAGTACATGAAGAACCACAAGGACGCTAAGGTGAAGGTTCAGGGTTATGCTTCTCCCGAGGGTAAGAAGGAGTTCAACCAGAAGCTTTCTGAGAAGCGCGCTGAGGTTGTGAAGAACGCTCTCGTTAAGAAGTACAAGATCGCTGCTGACCGCATCACTGTTGAGGGTCTGGGCGCTACTGACAAGCTCTCTTCTGAGAACGACTTCAACCGCGTAGCTATGTTCGTTGACACTACGAAGTAATTCAAACATTTAATAACAAGAATCCCTGCAACCACTGGTTGCGGGGATTTTTTTTGCTTTTCTTTTGGCTATCTGATAGAAAAAGTGTAACTTTGCAGCTTAAATAGAGTAGTTAAACAATAGCTTTCAAGCTCATAAGGAATATAGAACTAAACAGATATGAAACATCCATTGCGTAGTGCGGTATGCACAGAAGGACGTAGAATGGCCGGAGCGCGTGCGCTCTGGGTTGCTACAGGTATGAAACACGAGCAGTTCGGCAAACCCATTATTGCCGTTGTCAACTCGTTCACTCAGTTTGTGCCGGGACATACCCATTTGCACGAAATCGGACAGATTGTCCGTGAGGAAATTGAGAAGATGGGCTGCTATGCCGCTGAGTTCAACACCATTGCTATCGATGATGGTATTGCGATGGGACACGACGGTATGCTCTATTCGCTGCCCAGTCGTGACATCATTGCCGATAGTGTAGAATATATGGTCAATGCCCACAAGGCCGATGCTATGATTTGCATCTCGAACTGTGACAAGGTAACCCCAGGCATGCTGATGGCTTCCATGCGTCTGAACATTCCTACTGTCTTCTGCTCGGGAGGTCCGATGGAGGCTGGCCGCTGGCGTGGTGAGAATGCCGACCTGATTACTGCAATGGTAAAGGGTGCCGACCCCTCTGTTACTGACGAGGAGATGAAGGAAATCGAGAGCTGCTCTTGTCCTGGCTGTGGTTCGTGCTCAGGTATGTTTACTGCCAACAGCATGAACTCACTGACTGAGGCTATCGGACTTTCACTTCCTGGCAACGGAACGATTCTGGCTACCCATACAAACCGTGTAGAGCTTTTCAAGGCCGCTGCACGTCAGGTGGTGAAGAATGCGTTGGCTTACTATGAGGATGGCGACGAGAGCGTGCTGCCTCGCAACATTGCCACGCGCCAGGCTTTCCTCAACGCTATGACGCTTGATATTGCGATGGGCGGTTCCACCAATACCGTGCTCCATCTGCTGGCCGTTGCCCAAGAGGCTGGTGCTAACTTTACCATCAGTGATATCGATGCCTTGAGTCGCAAGACACCGTGTCTCTGCAAGTTAGCTCCCAATACACAGAAGTACAGCGTACAGGAGTGTAACCGTGCTGGTGGTATTCTGGGTATTATGAACGAACTGTCTAAGGGAGGCCTCATTGATACCTCTGCACCTCGTGTAGATGGTATGACGTTAGGCGAAGCTCTGAAGAAATACAGTATTGTTGATGGCACTGTCGATGCAGAGGCTAATCGCATCTATCAGTCTGCTCCAGGCAATCGCTTCTCCACAAAGATGGGAAGCCAGAGTGCAGAGTGGGGAACACTCGATACCGACCGTGCCAATGGCTGTATCCGCGACATCGAACATGCCTATACCAAGGATGGCGGCTTAGCCGTGCTCTTTGGCAACATTGCCCAGGATGGTTGCGTAGTCAAGACCGCTGGTGTTGATGAAGAGCTGTGGCACTTTGAAGGTCCTGCCGTGGTCTTCGACTCTCAGGAAGATGCCTGCGAGGGAATCCTGGGTGGCAAGGTGAAGAAGGGCGACTGTGTTGTTATCACCCATGAAGGACCAAAGGGTGGACCGGGCATGCAGGAGATGCTCTATCCTACGTCCTATATCAAGTCGATGCACATGGGTAAGGAGTGTGCACTGATTACCGACGGTCGTTTCTCGGGTGGTACTTCTGGTTTGAGCATCGGTCACATCTCTCCGGAGGCTGCAGCTGGTGGCAACATTGGTAAGATCAAGGATGGCGACATCATCGTGATTGACATTCCTAATCGACAGATTAGTGTGAAGCTGAGTGATGAGGAACTCGCTGCCCGTTCCCAGCAGCCGCTGAAGCGTCAGCGTGTCGTGTCGAAGGCTCTCCGTGCCTATGCCCAGAGCGTGAGCAGCGCCGACAAGGGAGGCGTGAGAATCATCGATTAGTGCCGTTTGGGTGCGCAAGATGCATCAATTGGAAATTTCGCGTTTTTGCGACCACGAGGCAAGCAGACGACGAATTTTAGTGAAAAATAGTTAAAGGAAAAGATATGCAAAAGGATAAGATAACTGGAGCGGAAGCGTTGATGCGGGCTCTGCAAGCCGAGGGGGTGAAAACCATCTTCGGATATCCAGGCGGAGCTATCATGCCCGTTTACGATGCGCTTTACGACTACACACGAGGTGAGAAAAAGTGTTTCGACCACATATTGGTGCGTCACGAGCAGGCTGCCACGCATGCTGCCGAGGGTTATGCCCGCGTCAGCGGTGATGTAGGTGTGTCTATCGTTACCAGTGGCCCCGGAGCTACCAATACCTTGACGGGTGTGGCAGATGCCATGATGGATTCCACGCCGCTGGTTGTCATTGCCGGGCAGGTGGCTATCTCGGCACTGGGAACAGATGCCTTCCAGGAGGTCGACCTCGTGGGTGTGGCGCAGCCTATCTCGAAGTGGTCGTACCAGATACGTCATGCTGAGGACATTGCATGGGCTGTGAGCCGTGCCTTCTATATTGCCCGCAGTGGCCGTCCCGGTCCCGTGGTGCTCGACTTCCCCCGCAATGCACAGGTGGAGCAGATAGAATGGGAGCCCAAGAAGGTGGATTTCATACGCTCTTATGTGGCTTTCCCGAAGCTCAGTGAAGATGCCGTTCGTCAGGCTGCCGAGCTCATCAACAATGCCAAGCGTCCCTTGGCACTGGTAGGGCAGGGTGTGGAACTCGGCAATGCCCAGGAGGAGTTGAAGGCTTTCTTGGAGAAAGCCGACATTCCCGCAGGCCGAACCATGTTAGGTCTTTCTGCATTACCCTCCGACCATCCACTGAACGTAGGTATGTTGGGTATGCACGGCAACTATGCCGTTAACCTGAAAGAGCAGGAGTGCGATGTGCTGATAGCCATCGGCATGCGTTTCAGCGATCGTGTAACGGGCAATACCAGTACCTATGCCAAGCAGGCTAAGATTATCCATCTGGATATTGACCGTAGCGAGATAGACAAGAATGTGAAGACCGATGTTGCCGTGGTTGCTGATTGCAAGGAATCTCTGCCCGCCATCACTGCCTTGCTGAACAAGAATAATCATCAGGATTGGCGCGATTCGTTCAAGGCGCTGGACGAGAAGGAGCGCACGAAGGTCATCGAGCCTGCCATCCATCCGAAAGAAGGCCCATTGCTCATGGGCGAGGTGGTGAATGCCGTTGCCGAACAAGCTCCTCGTGGTTCTGTGCTTGTGACGGATGTCGGTCAGAATCAGCTCTTTGCGACGCGTTACTTCCGCTATCCCCAGAAGCGCAGCATCTGTACCAGCGGTGGCTTAGGCACGATGGGCTACGGTATGCCGGCAGCCATTGGTGCCACGTTTGCCACTGATCGCACCGTATGTTGTTTCATGGGCGATGGTGGCTTCCAGATGTGCATCGAGGAACTCGGTACCATCATGGAACAGCAGTCGCCTGTCAAGATGATTCTGATGAACAACAACTACTTGGGCAATGTCCGCCAGTGGCAGGATATGTTCTGGCAGCGCCGTAAGTCGTACACCAAGATGCTGAACCCTTGCTATGAGCTCATTGCCCAGGGTTACGGCATACCCTATCAGGTTGTAACGGACCGCAAGGACTTGGCTGCTGCCATAGCGAAGATGTTGTCGACGAAAGGTCCCTTCATTTTGGAATGCGCCATCAAGGAAGACGATGATGTGCTGCCCATGACCCCTCCGGGAATGAATGTCAACGACATGATGCTGGGAGTATGAGAAATAATTGACAATTGATAATTGACAATTGATAATTGACAATTGAAAATCGACAATTGAGGATGGAAGATAATAAGAAATTATATACGTTGCTGGTTTACTCGGAGAACATTGCGGGTATCTTGAACCAGATTACCGCAGTGTTTACCCGTCGCCAGGTGAATATCGAGAGTCTGAATGTGTCGGCCTCGAGCATTGAGGGTGTCCACAAGTACACGATTACCGCTTGGAGCGACCCTGACCAGATTGAGAAGATTACCCGTCAGATTGAGAAGAAGATTGATGTCATCAAGGCCAACTACTTCACAGACGATCAGTTGTTTATCCGTGAGACAGGTCTTTACAAGCTGGCTACAGACATTGTTCTTCAGAATTCCGACATTTCGCGTATCGTCCGTCACTATGACGCTCAGATGACGGAGGTGAATCCCACCTATGTCATTGTGATGAAGAGCGGTCGTACGGAGGACATCATCTCGCTGTACTATGCGCTGAATGAGTTCGGTTGCGTGCTGCAGTACACGCGTAGCGGCCGCATCGCCGTCACCCGTGGTACACAGGAGCAAGTGACGGGTTTCCTGGAACAGCGCGAGAAGAGTAGGGTAACAGAATAAAACGTCATAAAACGGAATAAAAAGAAGAGAGGCTTGAACTTGGTTTATCGCATTATTCTGCTTACTTTTGCATTCAAAACCTTTTAAACAATGGATAAGATAGGACGTTATGAATTCATGGCCGAGCCGTTCCATTGCGACTTCTCGGGTCGCTTGTTCATGGGACATTTAGGCAACCACATGCTCAATGCTGCCGACTTTCATTCCTCGGCACGCGGCTTCGGCATGAAATACCTGATGGGTATTCATCGTTCGTGGGTGCTCTCCCGTCTGGCTATTGAGATGACGGAGATGCCCACCCAGTATACCAAGTTCAATGTCGAGACATGGGTGGAGTCAGCTATGCGCTATTTTACCTCGCGCAACTTCGCCGTCGTCAGCGACGGGAAGGTCTACGGCTACGGCCGCAGCATTTGGGCGATGATTGATACCGAGACACGCCAGCCGACCGACATCTACGACATTGACAACGGAGCCATCGACCAGTGGATTGTCAAGGACAAGGAGTGCCCCATCGACAAGGGCGGTCGCGTCAAGATGAGCGACCAGGCAGAGCTGGTGCGCACTATCGACACCTATTATAACGATGTCGACATCAACGGCCATATCAACAGTGTGAAGTACATCGAGCACGTGCTCGACCTCTGGCCGTTGGAGTGGTATCGCACCCATGCCGTCAAGCGCTTCGAGATAGCCTACGTTGCCGAAGCACATGCCGGCGACCAGCTGTCGTTCTATCGGGAGACCGACGCCGGCTCTTCCGAAGGAGGCGAGCAGGAGTTCTCCGTCCGTATTGTCCGCACCGACGGCACTGAGTGCTGTCGCAGCAAAGTGACGTTCGTAGAAATGAAGAGTTGAATGGAAAGACAGCAATTTGAGACCTATCTGAAGCAATACGCCCAGCAGATAGAGACTATTAGGCAGTCGGCGCACGAGTTGCATCGCAGCGTCAACCAGACATATGGAGACGGCCTGCCTTACGGCTATCACCTGGATATGGTAGTGCAGGGCCTCCACGATTTCGGCCATTTGGTGTGTGTCCGCGAGGAGGACGTGCTTCCGTTGTTCTTCGGAGGCTACTATCACGACAGCATCGAGGACGCCCGTCTGACGTATAATGACGTCATGAAGACGGCGCGCCAGTACCTCACTGAGGAGCAGGCCATCATGGGCACCGAGATAACCTATGCGCTGACCAACGAAAAGGGGCGTACCCGTGCCGAGCGAGCTGGCGAGAAGTATTATCAGGGCATTCGCGAGACGCCCTATGCGCCCTTCGTCAAGCTCTGCGACCGCTTGGCCAACATCACCTACAGTTGTGCGGGTACCAATCGTGACAACCTTCGCATGAAGGAGGTCTACAAGAGCGAGGTGCCTCACTTCCTGGCCTCTATCAATCCCCATAGCGACGATCCGCGCCTGCTGGTGCCCCAGGAGGTGGTGATGAAACTCGCTGAGTGTCTCCTCGACGACCTCGAGCGCGAAGAGCAGCACCAGACGCAATGGTGGCATGAGTATTGAGATGTATGATGTGAGATGTAAGAAGTAAGAGTAATCATAAACTTCAAACTTTAAAGGAAAGTGGCGTTAGGAAAGTGGATAGGAGGAATCCTTGGTTTTATGAGTGCCGGGCCGTTGGGAGCGCTGGCAGGTATTGTGCTGGGCGGTGTGTTCGACTCCATGCTCGACGCCGTGAATACTCCTGACACACAGGGAACCTTCGACGGCCAGAGCGGCTTCGGCTCGCAGAGCTATGGACCGCGCTACGGCAGCCAGCGTGCAGCACAGGGACAGCGCAACAGTTTCCTGTTCTCGCTGCTCGTCCTCGCATCGTATATTATCAAGGCCGACGGCCGAGTGATGCACTCCGAGATGGAGACCGTGCGCCGCATGCTGCGCCAGAACTTTGGCGAAGCAGCCTGCCAGCAGGGCGACGAAATCCTGCGCCGACTGTTCGACGAGCAGAAGCGGGTAGGGGCTCCGGCGTTCCGCAATACCGTGGCCGACTGTTGCCGCCAGATGGCTCAGAACATGGACTATGCCCAGCTCATGCAGCTGCTCAACTTCCTCGTGATGATAGCCCAGGCTGATGGCCGTGTAGACCCCACCGAGGTCACCGCCATGAAGGAGTGTGCCCAGTGGATGCACCTGTCGGCCGACGAGATAGACTCGCTGCTGGGCATGGGCAAGGATGACCTCGAGTCGGCTTATCGCGTGCTGGGCGTGTCGCCTTCCACCACCGACGATGAGCTGAAGCGTGCCTACCGCCGACTGGCCCTTGAGCACCATCCCGACAAGGTGGCAGCCTTGGGCGAGGACATCCGCCGTGCCGCTGAGAAGAAGTTCCAACAAATCAATGAAGCAAAAGAGCGCATTTGGAAAGCCCGAGGGATGCACTGAGGTGTTGTTACATGCCTGCTGTGCCCCATGTTCGTCAGCCATCGTCGAGTGGCTGCTCGAACACGACGTGCGCCCTACCATTTTTTATTACAATCCCAACATCTGGCCGCGCGAAGAATACAACATCCGCAAGGACGAGAGCAAGCGCCACGCCGAATCGCTGGGCATCCGCTGGATTGACGGCGACTACGACCACGCGTTGTGGCTCGACTACGTGCGCCGTTCGGCTGCCAACGAACAGGGCTGTCCGTCCTACGACGTTGCCAGCGAGCCCGAGCGAGGCCGTCGCTGCGAGCAGTGCTTCACCCTGCGTCTCACCGCTGCAGCGCGCAAGGCACAGGAACTCGGCATTCCCTTCTTTGCCACCACCTTGGCCTCCAGCCGCTGGAAGAGCCTCGACCAGATCAACCGGGCAGGCTTCCTCGCCGAGGAAACAGTCAACCGTCAGTCGTCAGCCTTCCAACTTCATTTCTGGCCTCAGAACTGGCGCAAGGGAGGTTTGCAGGAGCGTCGCAACCAGCTGCTGCACCAGTACGACTTCTACAACCAACAGTATTGCGGTTGCGAATTCTCGGCAGGGCAGGGTAGCGCCACGGCTTCCCTTACCAAGCCCCTGCTGCGTCGGCAGATGCGCCAGGCCAAGCTACAGCATAACGACCAGCTCGCCCAGATGTCCGCCGACATCAGCCACCGCCTCCTCACCTCTTACCTCTCACCTCTCACCTCTCACCTCTCACCTCTCACCTCTCACCTCTCACCTCTCACCTCTCACCTCTCACCTCTCACCATCCTGTGCTACTGGCCGTTGCCCGACGAAGTCGACATCCGTCCCCTCATCGCCGACCTCGTCTCCGCCGGGCATCACGTCGTACTGCCTCGCGTAACCGGTGACGACACCATGGAGCTGCGCCGTTACACCTCTGCCGACGACCTCCGCGAGGGAGCTTTTCACATCCAGGAACCTACCGGTGCCCTCTTCACCGACTATGCCTCCGTCGACCTTGCCCTCATTCCCGGCATGGCTTTCGACGCTGCCGGTCACCGTTTAGGCCGTGGCCGCGGTTACTACGACCGCTTTCTCGCCGAGCATCCCCTTCGTCACACCATCGGCGTATGTTTCCCCTTCCAGCGCGTCCCGCAGGTTCCCTTCGATGCTCACGACATCCCCGTCCACGCCGTGGTGTAAACAATCAATAGGCCTGCTCATGCACCCCTTTGACGGCACGGCCGCTGGGGTCGTTAAGGTTGCGGAAGGCTTCGTCCCACTCGAGGGCAACGGCGGTGCTGCATGCCACACTGGCCTCGGAGGGCACGCTGCGGGCGGCGGAGTCGCTGGGGAAGTGTTCAGCAAAGATGCTGCGGTAGTAATACTCTTCCTTGTTCTTGGGTGGATTAACGGGGAATCGTTCAGCGGCATGAGCCATCTGCTCGTCAGAAACCGCTGCCGTGGTCACGGCCTTGAGGGTGTCAATCCACGAATATCCTACACCATCGCTGAACTGCTCCTTCTGGCGCCATGCCACTTCTTCGGGCAGCATATCGGCAAAGGCTTCACGGACAATTCTCTTCTCAACCGTAGTGCCAGGGCACATCTTGGCCTCGGGGTTGGTGCGCATGGCGACATCGAGGAACTCCTTGTCGAGGAAGGGCACACGACCTTCGACGCCCCATGCCGACAGGCTTTTGTTGGCACGCAGACAGTCGTAGAGGTGCAACTTGGAGAGTTTGCGGACGGTCTCCTCGTGGAAGTCCTTGGCCGACGGGGCTTTATGGAAATAGAGGTAGCCACCGAATATCTCGTCGGCACCCTCGCCCGAGAGCACCATCTTGATGCCCATCGACTTGATGACCCTCGCCAACAAGTACATGGGTGTGGAGGCGCGGACGGTGGTGACGTCGTAGGTCTCGATGTAATAGATGACATCGCGGATGGCATCGAGTCCCTCTTGGATGGTATAGTTGATTTCGTGGTGAACGGTGCCGATATGGTCGGCCACGAGTCGCGCCTTCGCCAAGTCGGGGGCTCCCTTGAGTCCTACGGCAAAGGAGTGCAGACGGGGCCACCAGGCCTTGCTCTTTGAGTCGTCCTCAATGCGGTGCTCTGAGAACTTCTCGGCGATGGCGGAGATGACGCTGGAGTCGAGTCCGCCCGAGAGCAGCACGCCGTAGGGCACATCGCTCATGAGCTGGCGCTTGACGGCAGCCTCCAGCGCGTCATGGATAGCCTTGACACTGGCGGGATTATCCTTCACGGCATCGTAGTCGAACCAGTCACGATGGTAGTAGCGCTTCATGCCCGGATCCTTGCTCCAAAAATAATGTCCGGGCAGGAAGGGCTCGTAGCGTTCGCACTGTCCTTCGAGGGCTTTCAGTTCTGAGGCGACATACACCTTGCCGTCACTGTCGTAACCGATATAGAGAGGTATGACACCGATGGGGTCGCGGGCTATCAGAAACTCGTTGCGCTCCTCGTCGTAGAGCACAAAGGCAAAGATACCACTCAAGTCTTCGAGGAAGTTGATGCCTTTTTCGCGATACAGTGCCAGGATGACCTCGCAGTCGGAGCCCGTCTGGAACTCGTACTGTCCGGCATAGCGGCGGCGGATGTCCTGATGGTTATAGATCTCGCCATTGACGGCCAGCACCTGACGGCGGTCGGGCGAATACAATGGCTGTCCGCCACTCTCGGGATCGACGATGCTCAACCGCTCATGGGCGAGGATGGCCGAACCGCCACTGTATATTCCACTCCAGTCGGGTCCGCGATGACGGATCTTCTGACTCATCTTCAGTGCTTTCTCTCTCAGTGCATGCGTCTGTTCCTTGACGTTTAATATTGCTACAATTCCACACATAATGTTAATTGATAATTGACAATTGATAATTAAAGGTAGGAGAGGTAGAGGTAGTTGGTTTGCGCCGGATATTCAGCAGCCAGCGTATCTATCTGGTTGACGGTGGGTACGAGACCGAGCTCCTTGCGCCACTTGCGGATGGTGAGACCGGCCTGCTCCATCTTCATGCGCTGTTCCAGGCCGACGGCACGGGCTATTTGGAAGTCGGAGAAACCATACACCTTGGCGGCATGCAGCAGGGGATATACCTCGGGCGACCGCAGGTGCTCCATGAACTCGCTGGGCTCCATACATTCAGAGAGGTAGGAGAGAACGTCCTGCTCGCGCAGTTGCTGGTCGATTTCGACGATGTGTTTCAGCTTCTGGAGGAACCAGCGGTCAATCATCGTCAGTCGGTGTATCTGTTCGACGCTATAGCCTATCTTCATGGCTTTCGAGACGACGAAGATGCGCATGTCGGTAGGTTCGTGCAGCGACTTCGCGATGTCGGGAATCTTGATTTCGTGATTCTCCACGAATCCGTGCATTCCTTGGCCTATCATGCGCAGTCCCTTCTGCAGCGCCTCCTCGAAGGTCCGCCCAATGGACATCACTTCACCCACGCTCTTCATTGCCGAGCCGAGCTCGTGTCTGACGCCCTGGAACTTGGTCAGGTCCCAGCGGGGAATCTTGACCACGACGTAGTCGAGGGCGGGTTCAAAGAATGCCGAGGTGGTCTTGGTGACCGAGTTCTTCAGTTCGAAGAGTCCATAGCCCAGTCCCAGTTTGGCGGCGACGAAGGCCAAGGGATATCCTGTCGCTTTCGATGCCAATGCCGACGACCGCGACAGTCGGGCATTAACCTCGATAACACGATAGTCCTCGCTGTTGGGGTCGAGGGCATATTGTACATTGCACTCGCCTACGATGCCGATGTGTCGGATAATCTTGACGGCCAGTGCACGCAGTTTGTGATACTCACTGTTGGTGAGTGTCTGCGAGGGGGCCACAACGATGCTCTCGCCAGTATGGATGCCCAAGGGGTCGAGGTTCTCCATGTTGCAGACGGTGATGCAGTTGTCGTAGCGGTCGCGCACCACCTCGTATTCTATCTCCTTCCAGCCTCGCAGCGACTTCTCCACGAGTACCTGCGGCGAGAACGAGAAAGCCTCTTCGGCCTGTCTGAGCAGTTCGTCGTCGTTGTCGCAGAAACCACTGCCCAGACCGCCTAGTGCGTATGCTGCGCGTAGAATGACGGGGAATCCAAGTTCGTGGGCAGCCTGCTGTACTTCCTCGACGGTCGAGCAGGCCTCGCTCTTGATGGTCTTGACACCAATCTCGTTGAGACGCTTGACGAAGAGGTCGCGGTCTTCGGTATCGATGATGGCCTGTACGGGCGTACCAAGTACCTTGACACCATACTTGTCCAGCACACCTTTCTGATACAGTTCCACGCCGCAGTTCAGCGCCGTCTGTCCGCCAAAGGAGAGCAGGATGCCGTCGGGGCGCTCTTTCTCGATGACGCGTTCCACGAACTCTGCCGTGACGGGTTGGAAATAAACGGTATCCGCCACAGCCTGCGAGACGGCGTTGTCTGCTTCATCCTTCTGCGAGGTTTGTACGGTGGCGATGTTGGGATTGATGAGCACCGTATGGATGCCTTCTTCCTTGAGTGCCTTCAACGCCTGAGCACCGCTGTAGTCGAACTCGCCAGCCTGCCCAATCTTCAGCGCTCCGGAACCAAGGAGGAGGACTTTAGCCTCACTCCCAACCCCCTCTCCATTGCAACGCCACACTCTGCTTGTCAGAGAAAGGGCGAGGGGAGTAGTAACTTCATTTGCAGATGTTTCGCCTTGAGAGATTTTACGCCCCTCGCCTTTGGGAGAGGGGTTTTGGGTGAGGCTTTCTATAAACTCGTCGAACATCCATTCCGTATCCGTCGGGCCGCTGCAAGCCTCGGGATGGAACTGTGCCGAGAACCAGGGGTTGGTCTTGTGGCGGATGCCTTCGTTCGAGCCGTCGTTCATATTAACGAATAGCGGTTCCCAGTCGGCGGGCAATGTTGATGTGTCAACGGCATAGCCGTGGTTCTGACTTGTGATAAAGCATTTGTTTGTACCAACAAGCTGTACCGGCTGATTATGGCTGCGATGACCATACTTCAGCTTGTACGTCTTTGCTCCGGCTGCCCTTGCCAAGAGTTGATTGCCAAGGCAGATACCCATAAGGGGCCGAACATTAGAATTACTTAAGAATGTACGGATGTGCTCTACCGTTTTGCTGCATTGCTCGGGGTCACCGGGACCGTTAGCCAGGAAGAGACCGTCGAACTCCAGCAGGTTGAAGTCGTAGTCCCACGGCACACGGATGACTTCGACGCCGCGTTTGACGAGACAGCGGATGATGTTCGCCTTCACGCCACAGTCGACCAAGACTACCTTCTTTGGTTTAGAGTTTAGCGTGTAGAGTTTAGAGTTGGCTACCGCTGTCATGTCTGGCATGTGGGTGATGACCTCCTTGCAGCTCACTTGCTCCACCCAATTGATGCTACCATAGTCAGGGTATTCTGAGTTATCAGAGTTATCAGAATACTCCGAAATGATGATGCGCCCTCGCATCACACCAGACTCCCTAAGCCGCTGGGTGAGCCTTCGCGTGTCGATGCAAGTGATGGCGGGAATCTTTTCTCGCTTCAGCCATTCGGCAAGTGACTCCTTGGCATTCCAATGGCTGTACTTCTCGCTGTAATCTGCCACGACAAGGCCCTTGACATGAATCCTCTCGCTTTCCATGAACCTTGGCAAAACGGCACCAACATGATTCCTCTCCCCTTCGGTTTCCAGCTCCCTCTCCCTGGGAGAGGGGTGGGGTGAGGTCTCGCCTCCTGTATCGGGGACGCCATAGTTGCCTATCAAGGGGAAGGTGGTGACCAGAATCTGTCCCGCATAGCTTGGGTCGGTCAGGCTCTCCGGATAGCCCGTCATGGCGGTGTTGAACACTACCTCGCCTGCTGTTTCACTGTCGGCACCAAACGACCAGCCGCAGAACACGCTGCCGTCTTCAAGTATCAGTCTCGCTTCTTTTTTCATCGTTCTATAATTGCATTTTCAATACGTTCTCTATATAGTTCACAAAAGCCTCGTTGCAGAGGCGTATGCCGCCGGGGGTGGGGTAGTGCCCCGTGAAATACCAGTCGCCTGGATGCGCAGGACAGGCGTGGTGCAAACCATCGATACTTTGGAATACCAGTTCAATGGGAGCCTGCATACCCTCAGGCCGCAACATCTCCACAATCTTCCGGTTGATTTCATCGACGCTAAACGGTTCGTACAATCTTCTAACATGATTTGTCTCCAAAGGACGCTCCTTGCAGGCCTTGTAAACCTCTTGAATGAGTTTTCGTCCATCTATGCGGGATAAGGCATGTCCCCCTCCCTGGGAAGGGTTAGGGGAGGTTTCCCTTAATAGTTCGATGGCGGCCCGGAAGGCACAGAGTTCCTCCAGTCGCGACATATCGATACCGTAGTAGTCGGGATAGCGTATCTGTGGCGAGCTGCTGACCATCACAATTTTTCTGGGGTGTAGCCGGTCCAGAATCTTGAAGATGCTCTCCCGCAGCGTGGTGCCGCGCACGATGCTGTCGTCGATGATGACGAGGTTGTCCTCGTAGGGTCTGAGCGAGCCGTAACTGATGTCGTAGACGTGTGCTGCCAGGTCGTTGCGCTCGGTATTCGTGGAGATAAACGTGCGCAGCTTGATGTCCTTCCACACCACTTTCTCCGTCCTTACGTTGTATCCCAGCTGTCGGAAACCATCTGTCATACCGTAGTATGCCACCTCTGCCGTGTTGGGGATATATGAGAAAACAGTGGTGCTTACCGACTGTTCGGTGTTCTCCACGTCACCGTCAATAGCTTTCATGATGGCGGGAGTAAGCTGCTCTCCCAGACGTTTGCGCTCTTGGTAAATTTCAACATCAGAGCCGCGGCTGAAGTAGATGCGTTCAAAGGAACAAGCGCTATATTTCTTTGCAGGCATAATCCGCTGCAGTCGGCTCTCGCCGTTCTTGCGCACGATGAGTGCCTCGCCGGGCTTCAGCTCGCAGATGTCCTTGCTGTCTAAGTCAAAGGTCGTTTGCAGTACAGGACGCTCACTGGCAACAGCTACAATCTCCTCGTTGCGATAGTAGAAGGCAGGACGAATGCCCCAGGGGTCGCGTACGGCAAACATCTCGCCGCTGCCCGTCAGACCACACATCACGTAACCGCCGTCAAAGTTTGGCATCGTAGTCTTTAGCACGTTACCTATATCCACATGCTGGTCAATGTAGGCAGTGATGTCTGTGCCCTGAAGTCCCATGTCCTTGGCCTCTATAAAGAGTCGCTCCACCTCGCGGTCCAGCCGGTGACCCATCAGCTCCAGCGTGATGTACGAGTCGCCGTAGATGCGTGGTGACTGGCCTTGGGCGGTTAGAAAGCGGAACACCTCGTCGATGTTCGTCATATTGAAGTTGCCGCACAGACAGAGGTTCTTGGCGCGCCAGTTGTTTCGCCGCAGGAAAGGGTGTACGTATTGCAGCCCGCTCTTGCCGGTGGTCGAATAGCGCAGGTGCCCCATGTAAAGTTGACCAATGAAGGTTTCATCCACCCTACTGAATATCTCGGTGATGGCATCCTTGCCTTCGGCACGTTCGCGAAACATATACTCCTCGCCCGCTGGCGTGTCCAGATTGACACAGGCAATACCGGCACCCTCTTGTCCGCGGTTGTGCTGCTTCTCCATCATCAGGTAGAGTTTGTTCAGCCCGTAGCGGCTGGTGCCGTATTTGTATTCGTAATACGACAGCGGCTTCAGCAGGCGGATCATCGCCACGCCGCATTCATGTTTCAGTTGTTCCATATTGCGACCACGAATTTCACGAATTAGACTAATTACATGCTTTGACAAAGCTCATGAAGAGCGGGTGGGGATGCAAAACCGTTGATGAGTATTCGGGGTGGAATTGTGTGCCGATGTACCACCGCTTCTCAGGAATCTCTACAATCTCAACCAAGTCGGCGGCGGGGTTGACGCCCACGCACTTCATGCCTGCCTTTTCGTATTCGTCCTTATAGGCATTGTTGAACTCATAGCGGTGACGGTGGCGCTCTTTAATCAGCATACCCTCCCCCTGCCCCTCCCTGTTATGGAGGGGAGTAGATAGTTCTGACTGCGAATATGCATCAAATGACTTACTACCTTTTAATACTTTACAATCGTATGCGCCTAATCTCATCGTACCACCCATCTGCGTAATGTTTTTCTGTTCTTCCATCAGGTCAATCACATTTACAGGTGCTTCATGGTAACCACTCCCCTCCATAACAGGGAGGGGCTGGGGGGTGGGTCTCATCTCCGCACTATTGGCATCTTTATAGCCCAGCACATTACGCGCAAACTCGATGACCATCATCTGCATACCTAAGCAGATGCCAAAGGTAGGAATATCGTGGGTACGCGTGTATTCAGCTGCAATGATTTTTCCCTCAATACCGCGACTGCCAAACCCCGGACAGATAACCACCCCTTGCATGTCTTTCAATTGTGTGGCAACGTTATCTGTTGTCAACTCTTCGCTATTCACAAAGTGCAGACGAGCTTTTACATCATTATAGATGCCCGCCAGGTTCAGACTCTCACGGATACTCTTATAGGCGTCCTGCAGGTCGTACTTGCCCACCAGTGCGATTTGTACTTCACGGGTGGCCTTGCGCTGCTTGTCCAGAAAGTCGTGCCAGGGCTTCATGGCCGGTGTCTCGCCAACGGGAATGCCGATCTTCCGGAGAATGGCGGCATCAAGCCCTTGTTGCTGCATGCTCACGGGCACCTCGTAGATGCTCGGCATATCCTCGCTCTGCACGACACATTCCAGATCGACATTGCAGAAAGAAGCCACCTTCATGCGCAGATGGTCATCAAGGTGGCGTTCGGTTCGGAGCACGAGGATGTCGGGCTGGATACCCATCGACTGCAGCTCCTTGACGGAATGCTGTGTGGGTTTGGTCTTCAGCTCATCAGCGGCCTTCAGATAGGGCACGTAGGTCAGATGTACACATACGGCATTACGTCCCAACTGCCACCGTAACTGGCGGATGGCCTCCATGAACGGCGCACTCTCTATGTCGCCAATCGTCCCGCCCACCTCGGTAATGACAAAGTCCAGACCCTCGTCCAGGCCCTCACGGAGCATTCGCCGCTTAATCTCGTCCGTGATGTGCGGCACCACCTGTATGGTTTTGCCCAGATAGTCGCCGCGCCGCTCGCGGTCTATCACCGTCTTGTAGATGCGTCCCGTGGTGACGGAGTTGTCGCGGGTGGTGCGGATGCCCGTAAAGCGCTCATAATGCCCCAAGTCAAGGTCGGTTTCAAAGCCGTCCTCCGTCACGTAGCACTCGCCGTGCTCGTAGGGGTTCAGCGTCCCGGGGTCGATATTGATGTAGGGGTCGAACTTCTGGATGGTGACTTTGTAGCCGCGTGCCTGCAGCAGCTTGCCGATGCTGGCCGAGATGATGCCCTTGCCCAGCGAGGAGACCACGCCTCCGGTGACGAAAATGTACTTTGTCTGCATATCTATTTACTTTGTTGTAACGCTTACAATACAATCCCTCTCTTCCGCATCAGCGCGGAAGAGAGGGGATACCTGGTGAAGATTAAGGTTGCAGCGTAAAACCAAGAACCAGGTAGGCTTTCTGTGAACAGGGATTGGCCGTCACCTGTCCGAAGAGGGGGATGGAGAACGTGTCCGTCACCTTGATGTCCTTTGTCGCTCGCAACGACAGGTTGGTCACGGCAAAGCCCGTCGTACCGTAACTTGTTGTGGCATAAGGAACGGCGCCCGCCGTGGCAGTCCACTCTATGGCAGAGAACTCAAAGGGGACAATTACCTCCATGTAACTGCTGTAGGCGCGCTGGCCGTTCTTGTTGGTGCCGTCGTTGCCTGCAAAGTTGGTGTACCACTGCAGGGCCACGGGCCCGAAGTCATAGCCGATGTTGGCCTCCAGCACATGATTCGTGCCGTGGGCATCGTACTTGAAGTAGCGGTTCTCGGGGTCCAGCCCCGTATTGAACCAATAGTCGGTGATGCCGATGTTCAGTCCGCCGATGGTGTAGCCCAACGTCAAGTCAAACTCTTTCGTGTCGCTAGCATCCGTCAGTCCCACAGAGCCCCATGCCGACAGCGACAGTCCCTTGTAGCTCACGCCCAGCGTCGGCTGCAACGACACGTTACCCAAGTCCTGTCCACGCCAGATGTACTGGCTGACCACATCACCACTAATCGTCGTCTCAAACGTTTCCTGAGCCTCAACGGCTGTCGCTCCGAGGAGCAACAAGCCAGTGAGGAACAATCCTTTTACCTTCTTCATAACAAAACAAATAACTAAAACTACTAATTGTAACAACTCTCTCCATGCTCGTAGATGTCCAGACCTTCTTCTTCGACACGAGCCTCCACACGCAAGCCACATGCCTTTTTGATGCCGTAGAACAGCAGGAAACCGCAGGCTGCAGCCCAGAGGTCAATGACAAGGATGCCAAACGTCTGTGCGCCGAAGAATCCCCAGCCGTGACCGTACAGAGCTCCGTTCGACGTGGACAGCAGTCCCGTCATCAGCGTGCCCAGAATGCCACAGACACCATGTACACTGGAAGCACCAACAGGGTCGTCGATATGCAGGCAGTGGTCGATGAACTCAATGCTATAGACCAGCACCAATCCGCACACCAGTCCGATGACAACAGCACCAACGGGCGACACGAGGTCACAGCCGGCCGTGATGCCTACGAGTCCTGCCAGCACGCCATTGAGCGTCAATGAGAGTGAAGGCTTGCCATACTTCCACCACGTCAGAAACATCGTGGCACAGCCACCGGCAACAGCCGCCAGGTTCGTTGTCAGAAAGACGTGACTGATGGCCACGCGGTTCACCTCACCACTGGCTGCCAGCTGCGAGCCGGGGTTGAAACCGAACCAGCCGAGCCACAGGATGAAGACACCCAGCGATGCCAGCGTCAGGTTGTGACCGGGGATGGCGCGGCTCTTGCCGTCCTTGCCATATTTACCGATACGCGGCCCCAATGCCATAGCACCTATCAAGGCCAGCACGCCACCCACTGAGTGGACAATAGCCGAGCCGGCAAAGTCGTGGAACACATCGCCAAATGTTGACATCATAAAGCCGTCGGCAGCGTCGCTACATAGCCAGCCGCCACCCCATGTCCAATGGCCCTCGATGGGATAAATGAGCAGCGAGATGGCTGCCGAGTAGATGAGGTACATCGAGAACTTCGTGCGCTCGGCCATGGCACCGCTGACGATGGTGGCAGAGGTGGCACAGAAGACGGTCTCGAAAATCAAGAAGCCCTCAACAGGCAGCTCACCTTTATAAAAAGAGAGGTCACCCCAGTTAGGCATTCCAATGAACCCCGCCCCGTCGCTGCCGAACATGAAGCCGAAGCCAACGAAGAAAAACAGCAGCGAGCCGAACATAAAGTCGACAAAGTTCTTCATCAAGATGTTGGCCGTGTTCTTAGAGCGCGTAAAACCCGCCTCACACAGCGCAAAGCCCGGCTGCATCCAGAACACCAGCATGGCTGCCAACAGCATCCATACGGTATCAAGTGATAATCCTATTTCGTTCATAATCGTTTTTGTGTTAAGTTGTTGTTATCCTTTTATTTCTTGTCTCTCAAAACGGTGTCGCCATGCTCGCCGGTACGGATAGACCATGTGTCAATCATATCACTGACGAAGATGCGACCGTCACCAATCTCACCCGTATGCGCCACCCGGAGGATGACCTGCACCGTAGGCTCCACGAACTGGTCGCGACAAACGATGGTCAGTGCCACACGCTCAATCACGTCCGTCGAATACTGCACACCACGGTAGATACGCTCCTCACGGCTCTGCCCGATGCCGTGCACGTTGTGGTACTCGAACCAGTCAATGTCCGACTGCAACAGTGCCTCCTTCACATCCTCGAACTTGGTCTTGCGGATGATTGCTTCAATCCTTTTCATACCTTTTCACCTTTTTAATTAATACTTACATGTCTTCGTGAAAGCTTTCGGCTGCAAAGTTACGGCGATTCTTGCAGATAAAACGCATAAATTTCCAACTTTGCACCAAGAAAAAATAGCAAAATGACAAAGTGTAAACCAACGAGGCGGGAAAAGTGATGTTTGCTTTTCGTTTTGTCGCAAAAATAAGCAAAAACAAAGCAAAGTGTAAGTTGTGTGCGAATTGTAACAAAATTATTGTCATATTTATGATAGTTTCTCTGTCTTTTTGTATTATCTTTGCACCCAAATTCGAGACAAATGTAAGATTAATAAAGGATAATATGACAAAAAGTAAACTGAACGGACTATACCACCCTCAATATGAACATGACGCATGTGGCGTGGGTATGGTGGTAAACATACACGGAGGCAAGAGCCACGAACTGGTGGATCAGGCGTTGCGCGTATTGGAAAATATGGAACACCGAGGAGCAGAGACACGCGATAAGACTGGCGACGGTGCGGGAATTATGCTGCAGATTCCCCACGAGTTTATCTTGTTGCAAGGCATCCCCGTGCCGGAGAAAGGAAAGTACGGCACGGGCCTCGTGTTTCTTCCAAAAGAGGAAAAGACCCAGCAGCAGATTTTGAGCGTGATGATTGAGGAGATAGAGCGTGAAGGTCTGACGCTGATGCATATGCGCACGGTGCCCACGAATTCTGAGGTGCTGGGCGTGGCCGCCCGTGAGGTAGAACCCGACATCAAGCAGATTTTTGTGACAAGAAACCTCACCCCCAACCCCTCTCCGAAGGGCGAGGGGAGTGAATACAATCCGAATGAGGAGGAGAGGGCCTTCGAGCGTACATTATATAAAATAAGGAAAAGGATCGAAAACAGGATAGCTGAATTAGCAACAGCATCTACGCCCCTCGCCCTTCGGAGAGGGGTTGGGGGTGAGGTTTACGAGGACTTCTACATCTGCTCCCTCTCTTCTAAGAATATCATCTACAAGGGTATGCTGACCAGCGGACAGTTGCGACGCTACTTTTCCGACCTCTCGAACGACTATTTCACCAGCGGACTGGCATTGGTGCACTCGCGATTCTCTACCAACACCTTCCCCAAGTGGAAGCTGGCACAGCCCTTCCGATTGCTGGCGCACAACGGCGAGATCAACACCATTCGTGGCAACCGTGGTTGGATGAAGGCCCGCGAGAGTGTGCTCTCCAGCGAGGCACTGGGTGACATCAAGGACCTGTGCCCCATCGTGCAGGAGGGTATGAGTGACTCTGCATCACTCGACAACGTCTTCGAGTTCCTGATGATGAGCGGTATGTCGTTGCCACAGGCGATGGCGATACTCGTGCCGGAGAGCTTTAACGACAAGAATCCGATATCCGAGGATTTGAAGGCATTCTACGAATATCATTCTATCCTCATGGAGCCTTGGGATGGTCCTGCAGCATTGCTGTTCTCTGATGGACGCTATGCCGGTGGTATGCTCGATAGAAACGGTCTGCGCCCATCGCGCTATACCATTACGAAACACGGCATGATGGTAGTGGCATCAGAAGTGGGCGTGATGGATTTCGAGCCGGAAGATGTCGTCAGCAAGGGTCGCCTGCAACCGGGAAAGATTTTGCTTATCGACACGCAGGAGGGAAAGATATATTATGACGGTGAAATCAAGGAGCAGTTGGCGAAGGCACATCCTTATCGGGAGTGGCTCTCTGAAAACCGCGTGCAGTTAGAGAAACTGAAGAGTGGCCGTAAGGTGGATAATAGCGTGAGAGACTTTGAGCGCAAACTGGTGCAGTTTGGCTATGGTCAGGAGGATATTGACAAGACCATCATTCCGATGGCTACTGCCGGACAGGAACCTGTGGCTGCCATGGGTAATGATACTCCGCTGGCTGTAATCAGCGACCGTCCGCAGGTGTTCTTCAACTACTTCCGTCAGCAGTTCGCACAGGTCACTAACCCTGCCATCGATCCCATCCGCGAGGAACTGGTGATGAGCCTTACCGAATATATCGGTGCCGTGGGAACGAACATCCTGACACCCGATGCATCGAACTGCAAGATGGTACGCTTGCCACAACCCGTATTGACCAACACACAACTTGATATATTATGCAACATCCGTTACAAGGGCTTTAACACGAAGAAGCTGGCGATGATAACCTCCCCAGGCCCCTCCAAAGGAGGGGAGCGGCTGCGCAATGCTCTTGACAAACTATGTAAGGATGCAGAGGCTTGCGTGGATGAAGGCGTAAACTACATCATATTAACCGACAAGGTAGAGATTACCCCTCCATCCGAGGGGCAAGAAGGAGGTTTCTATATCCCATCGCTATTAGCCGTATCAACTGTGCACCACCACCTCATTAGCGTGGGTAAGCGTGTGCAGACAGCGCTGATCGTGGAGAGCGGTGAGATTCGTGAGACGATGCACGCAGCCCTGCTGTTGGGTTACGGTGCCAGTGCCCTATGTCCTTACATGACTTTCGCCGTATTGGATGACCTGGTAAAGAAAGGAAAAATCCAGGAGGAGTACGCTACTGCCGAGAAAAACTATATCAAGGCTGTTGATAAGGGCCTGAAGAAGATTATGTCGAAGATGGGTATCTCTACAATCCGCAGCTATCGCGGTGCAAAGATATTCGAGAGTATCGGACTGAGCGAAGACCTGCTGCGCCGCTACTTCGGTACAGAGACGAGTACCATTGGTGGTATCGGTCTGAAGAAGATCGCGAGGGATGCGATAAGAAGCCTCACCCCCGACCCCTCTCCAAAGGGCGAGGGGAGTGGTTACCTCGCAAATCACGGTCTGTTCTCATGGCGCAAGGACGGCATCAAGCATGCATGGAATCCAGAGACGATTGCTAACCTTCAGTTGGCAACACGTCTGGGTAGCTACAAGAAGTACAAGGAATGGGAGAAAATTGTTGATGAGAAAGAGTCTCCTATCTTCATCCGTGACTTCTTTGGCTTTAAAAAAGCTGCCACTCCCACGCCAATCGAAGAGGTGGAGAGCGTTGAGAGCATCGTGAAGCACTTTGTCACCGGTGCGATGTCGTTTGGTGCCTTGAGCATCGAGGCCCACGAGGCATTGGCATTGGCGATGAACAAACTGGGCACACGCTCTAACACTGGTGAGGGTGGTGAGGACAATGCCCGCTATCATACAGAAGTGGATGGCATAAGCCTGAGCTCGAAGACCAAGCAGATTGCTAGCGGACGTTTTGGTGTCACCGCCGAATACTTGGTGAATGCGGAAGAGATACAGATCAAGGTGGCACAGGGCGCAAAGCCTGGTGAGGGAGGACAATTGCCTGGCTTCAAGGTGAACGACATCATCGCGAAGACGCGAAACGCTATTCCTGGCATTTCTCTCATCTCGCCGCCACCGCATCACGACATCTATAGTATCGAAGACCTGGCACAGCTCATCTTCGACCTGAAGAATATCAATCCCACAGCTGCCGTTAGTGTGAAGCTCGTTGCCGAGAGCGGTGTTGGAACCATCGCGGCAGGTGTTGCAAAGGCCAAGGCCGACCTGATTGTTATTTCTGGTGCCGAGGGTGGTACGGGTGCTTCACCTGCTTCAAGCATGCGCTTTGCGGGTATCTCGCCAGAGATTGGATTGGCAGAAACGCAGCAGACGTTGGTGATGAATGGTCTCCGTAACCAGGTGCGTCTGCAGACCGATGGTCAGCTGAAGACTGCCAAGGATGTCATCATCATGGCGATGCTGGGTGCCGATGAGTTTTCTTTCGGTACGCTGCCGCTGATAGTATTAGGATGTGTCATGATGCGTAAGTGTAACACCAATACCTGTCCGATGGGTGTAGCTACCCAGAACCCAGAGTTGCGCAAGCACTTTGAAGGTCGTGCAGAGTATGTGGTAAACTACTTCACCTTCCTGGCACAGCAGGTTCGCGAATACCTCGCAGAAATCGGTGTGAAGAGTCTGAAGGAAATCATCGGTCATACAGAGCTCATTGAAATAAGTGAAAAGTTAAAAGTGAAAAGTGAAAAATTGGCTGCCGCTGAGAAGTGGAAGACCATCGACTTTGCCCGTTTGCTGCACAAGCCTGAAAGCGAAAAAGCTTTATACTGGGACCGTGGCGCCTATACGGAGGTGACAGGCAACCAACTCAACAAACAGATACTCGCAGACTTCGAGCAGATGCTATCTACTCCCCTCGCCTTTGGGAGAGGGGACGGGGGTGAGGCTTCCTACGCCATCAAAAATACTGATCGTGCCGTAACCACCATGCTGAGTGGCGTCATTGCCAAGAAATATGGTGAGAAAGGTCTGCCCGAAAGTACTATCAAGATTAAGTTTAAAGGCGCGGCAGGCCAGAGTTTTGGCGCCTTCGCGGTGAAGGGGCTCGATATCCGTCTGGAAGGTGAATGTAACGACTACTTCGGCAAAGGCCTCTCGGGTGGTCGAATCTCGATTTTGCCACCAACTCGTCGCAGTGATGATTTCAAGGCCGAGGAGAATATCATCGCCGGTAATACGGGTCTCTACGGTGCCACCAGTGGCGAGCTTTACATCAACGGAAAGGTGGGTGAGCGCTTCGGTGTGCGCAACTCTGGTGCCATTGCTGTCATCGAGGGTGCTGGCGACCACTGCTGCGAATATATGACGGGCGGACGTGTTGTTGTCCTCGGAAAAACAGGACGTAACTTTGCTGCCGGTATGAGTGGCGGCGTGGCATACGTCTATGATCCAGACCATACGTTTGACTACTTCTGTAATATGGATATGGTGGAACTCTCGTTGGTGGAAGACAGCGTTTCGCGCAAGGAACTGCTCGAACTCATCCGTCAGCACTATCTGCACACGGGCTCTGCCCTCGCAGGACGCATGCTCGACAACTGGCACCGATACATCGAGGACTTCATCCAGGTAGTGCCCATTGAGTACAAACGTGTGCTCGAAGAAGAGAAAATGGCACGTCTGCACGAGAAGATTGCCGACATCCAGCGCGACTATTAAATTGTAAATGGTTAAATTGTAAATTGAAATGGGAAATCCAAAAGCATTTTTAGAGATACATCGCCAGGAGGCTGGTTACCGCCCTATTCACGATAGAATCCATGACTTTGGCGAGGTGGAGCAAACACTCAACACTCGCGAACGTAAACTACAGGCTTCGCGCTGTATGGACTGTGGCGTACCTTTCTGCCACTGGGCCTGTCCACTCGGCAACAAAGCGCCAGAGTGGAACGATGCCCTGTATAAGGGCGACTGGGAATTGGCTTATCGTTTACTGAACAGCACTAATCCCTTCCCCGAATTCACGGGCCGCATCTGTCCAGCCTTGTGCGAGAAGGCCTGCGTACTGAACCGTTTCAATCATGAGCCAACGACTAACCGCGAGGATGAAGCTGCCATCACTGAGGCTGCCTTCCGTGAGGGTTACATCCAGCCGCATACCGACATCCAGCGGAAAGGTAAGAAGGTGGCAGTGATTGGTGCAGGTCCTGCGGGACTGGTTGCTGCCAACGACCTGAATCTGATGGGTTATGAGGTGACTGTGTTCGAGAAGAACGAGGCTGCTGGCGGTTTGCTGCGCTATGGCATACCAAACTTCAAACTCAACAAGGCCGTCATCGACCGCCGCCTCGCCCTATTGGAGCAGGAAGGCATCGTGTTTAAGTACGGCCAAGACATATCTCTTACCTCTCACCTCTCACCCCTCACCTCTGATTACGACGCCGTCGTCATTGCTACGGGCACTCCCACTGCCCGCGATTTGAAGGCTTCTGGTCGTGAACTGAAGGGAGTACACTTCGCCCTCGAAATGCTCTCGCAGCAGAACCGCATACTCGCCGGCATGGAATTCTCAAAGGATGAGCGTATCACGGCCAAAGGCAAGGACGTGCTGGTCATCGGTGGTGGAGACACCGGTTCCGACTGCATCGGAACAGCTCATCGTCAGGGTTGCAAGAGCGTCACGCAAATCGAGATCATGCCCAAACCCGTCGAAGGTCCTGAGGATCCACAGAACCCTTGGCCCAACTGGCCGCGCACCCTCAAGACCACTTCAAGTCATGAGGAAGGTTGCACCCGTCGTTGGAACATCAACACGTTGGAATTCCTCGGTGAGAACGGTAAACTGACAGGCGTTAAGGTGCAGGAGATTGACTGGAAGCCCAATCCCGAAGGCGGTCGACCCATCATGGTGGAGAAAGGCAAGCCCGAAATCATTAAAGCCGAACTCTGTCTGCTGGCAATGGGATTCCTCAAGCCCGAGCATCCCGAGTACCCTGACAATGTGTTTGTCTGTGGCGACTCAGCCAACGGTGCCTCACTCGTTGTCCGTGCTATGGCTAGTGGTCGTCAGACCGCACAGCAGGTTGATGCTTATTTAAATGGCAAATAGTCCAATTGTAAATAGGTGAATAAATTGTCAAATAGTAAATGGTCAAATTGTAAATGAAATCGGTTCCCTTCACAAAAATGCACGGCTGTGGCAACGACTACATCTATGTCAATGTCATGCAGCATCCCATTGCAGACCCTTCTGCCGCTGCTGTCGCGTGGAGCGACCGCCACAAGGGCATTGGCAGCGATGGCCTCGTGCTGATTGACAAGAGTACAGTCCCCGAGGCTGATTATTCCATGCGCATCTTCAATGCCGACGGCTCAGAAGCCATGATGTGTGGCAATGCGTCGAGGTGTATTGGAAAGTATCTCTATGAGAGGAGGACCCACCCTTGGCCCCTCCCTGTGAAGGAGGGGAATGGATACCAGGAGACCGAGATCCGTCTGCTGACTCTGTCAGGTATCAAGATCCTTCATCTGCACATCGTCAACGACATCGTTGAAAATGTTACCGTCGATATGGGCGAGCCAGTCTTCGAAGACGAGACCCTTTTCAATCCCACTCTCGCGAGAAGTCTGTCTGCTCCCCTCCATCAAAGGGAGGGGCAGGGGGGTGGGTCTGCTCTTTTCGTCTCGATGGGCAATCCGCACTATGTCATCTTCACCGACGATATAGACCAGGTGGGCACGACTGGGCCCGAACTGGAGTGTCATCCGGCTTTTCCGCAGCGTTGCAATATAGAATTTGTAACCCCCCTTTCGTCCCCCGAGGGGGACACAATGGTTCCATCCGACAAAACTACAGAAGCCCCATCGGGGGCTGTAGAGGACACCTTTCGTGTTCGTGTCTGGGAATGTGGCAGCGGCATTACGATGGCTTGCGGTACGGGAGCCTGTGCTACGGCTGTTGCAGCTGCTATTACGGGCAAGGCAGGGCGCAAGAGCAGCATCGTGATGGATGGCGGCACACTGCAAATTGAGTGGCGCGAAAGCGATAACCACGTCTACATGTCCGGTCCTGCCACCTACGTCTTCGACGGCGAAATATATGCCCCCTAAATTGTTAAATTGTAAATAGTCCAATTGTAAATTATCATGGCATTAGTAAACATTCATTTCCTGAACCTGCAGAACAACTACTTGTTCGCCGACATTGCCAAGAAAGTCAATGCCTTCAAGGTGATGCACCCCAAGGCAGACGTGATATCCCTGGGCATCGGTGATGTCACTCAGCCACTCTGTCC
>OCTW011573380.1_pt1 | contig 41642 bp, 41 predicted proteins | sample 1539671 | NCBI WGS metagenome assembly OCTW01 (sample SAMN02144230, study PRJEB22623) | gut metagenome | biome: sheep rumen | host: Ovis aries | place: New Zealand
AATTTCGGAAATGCAAGAATGGTAAGGAATTTCTATGAGAAAATGGTTATGAAGCAGGCAACCAGACTGGTTGGCGAAAATACACTTGAAGTTGATGATATTACTGAATTTCTGGCCGAGGATCTGCCGGACAGAGGTTTATGGGAGCGCTAATGGGGGAAACAGTTATGGCAGAAGCAAAGCGTTATGCACTTCTTGTAGGCGTTGGACAATTTGATGATAAAAATGTGTCAGATCTTCCGACATACAAAAATGATTGTGTGTTAATGAAAGATGCGCTTGTTCGGGGATTGGGATTTTTACCGGAGAATATTCGGACAGCAGGCGAGAACGGACAGATTACAGGTAAGTCTTTTTCTTATTCTATACTGAATTTCAAGAAAGCTTTGACAGATAAAGATACTTTTGTTTTATATTACAGCGGTCATGGACTGGACAATTCGCTGTATTTTTCCGATACGCTTGTGGATCTGAGAAGTATAATCAGGGTTGTTGACAGCCTGCCGGCAAGGAGAAAGTGGATAATACTTGACTGCTGCCATTCCGGAGCTGCAAAGACACCTGAAACGGCAATGATCCCTCGGACGATGAATCTGGTACTGGCGGATTTTGTTGATCATGGAACTACAATAATGGCTTCTTCCGGTGCTGAACAATTGGCTGTATTTGATGATGATCATAGTTTATATACGGGGCTTCTTTGTAAAGCGATAACGTCGGATAAAACGACGCGAAACGGCAGAAAATCTCTTTGGGATATAAATGATAAGGTTCACTCCATGATGGATATCTGGAATGAAAGTCATGCCGAAAAGATACAGTATCCGATGTTCAGATCCTCAGAAATCGGGTCGCTCAGTTTTGATGTATCGGGTAATGATAGTGAGCAGAATGACTGTTCCTGGAGTAACCTTGATCCGGTATTTACAACAGAAGACTATACTGTCACAAGCGTTAAGTCTCTTAGTACAGCGGCTGTAAAGAGAAATTGTGCGTTTATAAAACTCAGCTGTGATAACACTGAGGAAAATATACTCAGGATCACGAATGAGGTTGTTGATCTGGTTAAGGGGATGAATCTTGACAATAGGCATGCCGGCTATGTAGCAAAGGTTGTCTGGTGTTATTTCGGATTGGATGCATCAGATATGATCAAGAGTAATTACGCTCTATATACTATCTGGGCGGCTGATCCTGAGCAGAGAAGGATTCATTTTACTGAGAATAAAAATGCTCACGTAGTGGACGATATTTATATTTACCGGAACGGTGCGTATGAGCTGGTTCGCAGGATGAATCAACCGGACACTGATCCTGAAGAGTATATGCAGAGCTTAAATATTGCAATGTCTGATATAATCAATATGGGCGAGATGTTCGTAAGAGATATTACCGAAGTGTATAATAAAACCATGGATATCAATACATTCAGAGATGCTTATAAGGTGTGGATCCGAAAGGTTAAGAAGGATTATATAAAGCTTACTGATATGAGCAGCCCGCCGGATGAAATATATGACTACTCAGAAAATGTACTGGAATTGGCCGGATGGCTTGTGGATCTTGGAATATATATTGATGGCGATAAGGAGCTTAAGCATATAGACCACTGGGCTATAAAGAATGCCGTCAGGAGATATCATGAGAGTATAGAATGTATATCCAGGATTCAGGCTGTGGCGCTGGCGGGGCTTGGTAACTAGCCACGCAGAGGTCGGTCTGCTCGGATAACAGTTTTATATGCAGGGGTGAATATGGCTCGCAAGGAGAATAAAAATGATTAACGACATCATACGTAGTGAGATAAATGAATATTTGGAAAGATATTTTCTGGCACCGACGGGTAAGGGCAGTCTGTTCAATGCCGAAACTGCTTTCAAGGACGGAAATATTGAAGGGACAAATATTCCGGTCAGAAGTCTGGAAGAGCTTGTTGATAGTGTCGGTGAAACCTTCTGCGAGATGCTGTTTCGGAAGATAAAAGAGAAAGGACTGACTGATTCTGAGGTTTATAAGAAGGCGGATATGGATCGGAAGCTTTTTTCAAAGATACGCAGTAATCCGGCATATCATCCGCAGAAGAAGACGGTCATTGCACTGGCCCTTGCTTTGGAACTCCCGATAAATGAATTCAATGATATGCTTGCGAGAGCAGAATATGCCCTCTCCCCGTCCGACAAAGGTGATCTTATCGTAAGATTCTTTGTGGAACATGGAGTCTATGACATCATGACTATTAACTTTACGCTGGATGAATATGGGCAGGAAATAATTGGATAATAAAAAAATTGTCGCCGTAATGGCGACCATTTTTTTGCTCATTTTTAATATGATTATTACATCCAAATATCGAGGAGGTGAAGTCAGTGATGGAAAATGAGAGAAATACAAAAATAGGCGAGATAGCTTCTATGGTCTGCCAGATGAATGATGAACAGCTGAAGAATGTTCATGAGTATACCGAGGACGAGCTGAAGGAACCGAATCACGAGGCTGTAGCGCTGGATGCAGTGATTAAGATCAGTAAGAAGTATGGGAAGAAGTAGAGAGGGGGGATGCACTGTATGAAAAAGAATAAAATCATCTTATTAACCTTATATATCCTGCTTTTATTATCAGGATGTGGGAAAAGCAAAGTTGTTAAATCAGTCGAAAAGAAGATTGATGCGATCGGTGATATTTCTCAAGATAGTGCTCCATTAATCGAAGAGGCAGAGAATGCTTATAATGCATTATCCGATAAAGACAAAAAGGAAGTTGATAATTATGAAAAGCTGATATCAGCCCGGGAAGAATACGACAACCTCATACCTACGATAGTTTCAGAAAAGATAAAAAAAGCTGTTGATGATCCGGTGAAATATACTAACGAAGAGATAAAAGTAATCATTACCGAATATGATTCATTATCTGATGAGCAGAAAGCAAAGGTTACTACTAAAAATACTGTGAATTCATTAAGGAATCTTGATGTTGATAAGGTTAAGGAGTGCATTGAAGCAACGGCTAAAATCAACGATGATTCAAGCTTTGAAGAAGCAGGTGCAGCTTATAAAAAATATAAAGCCTTAAATGCAACAGAGCAAAGATATGTAGATATTGAAAATGTTGAGAAGAAATATATTTGCAATGAATTCGAAAAGGCTGCAGTTGGCGCCTGTCTGGAGATAAAAAAGTACTTGAAAAGCAGTGAAAGCTTTTCTCTTATAGAGATAAAAGTTGTAGATGACAGGAAGGGCGGAACCGGCCAGTTTCTGGTAAAAACAAAGTACTCAGCAACAAACAGTTTTGGAGCCAGAGTAGATGATGATAGTCTTCTGCCTATAAATCCAACATCATATACAGATGAATTTCTGGCGCTGAGTGTTTTAACAACGGGAAAAGTTGAATTGTATGATACTATTTCTTCAAAATATTACTGGGATGGTACGCCGGTAAAAATGGATACAGATAAGATTACTTACTGGATAGAGAATTATGATTCAAGTTTTTTTAAATAAAGTATTATCGGCTGTTTGTAAAAAAGGGGTATTTGTTACACGTAACACACAATAAATAATAATTAAAAAGCAAGGGAGGTCATACATTATGAGAAGAACAAAAAAGATAATTGCCGGCATGGCGCTTATCTTAGCCGGTGCGTCTATGAGCGTTGGAGCGGTTAATGCACAGCAGGCTTCACGAGATAATCTGTCGGATGGTGTAGGATATAGTGCAGAGATATACAGGGCTGTTGATAGTCGAACCGGTGTATATCAGGCAAAGTATAAATCCGGAGGGAAAACAACAACTGAGTGGTGTTATCTGGTTAATGGAGAAGTGCAGTATAACTATACCGGATTTGCATCAAATAGCAGTGGCTGGTGGTATGTTGAAAAAGGCAAAGTTACCTTTAAGAAAAATGATGTTATTAAGGGCAAAGTAAAGAACCAGGACGGCTGGTGGTATGTAAGAGATAGTAAAGTTCAGTTCGTTGATTCGGTAGAGAAGAATTCTTCAGGCTGGTGGGTAATCCAAAAAGGCAAAGTGAATTTTGGGTATACAGGATTTGCAAAGAATTCGAGCGGCTGGTGGTATGCAGAAAACGGCAAGGTTAATTTCAGTAAGAATGATGTTATAAAAGGTAAAGTCAATGGACAGGACGGCTGGTGGTATGTTAAAGGAGGCATGGTTCAGTTCGTTGATTCGGTAGAGAAGAATTCTTTGGGCTGGTGGGTAATCCAGAAAGGCAAAGTGAACTTTGATTATACAGGATTTGCAAAGAATTCAAGTGGTTGGTGGTATGCTGAAAAAGGAAAGATCAACTTTAACAAAAATGAAGTTACAAAAGGCAAAGTCAATGGACAGGACGGTTGGTGGGTAACGCAAAATGGAAAAGTTAATCTTAATTACACTGGATTTGCAAAGAATTCAAGTGGTTGGTGGTACTGCGAGAAAGGCAAAGTCAATTTTTCAAAGAATGATGTTCTGAAAGGAACTGTAGATGGTAAAAGTGGCTGGTGGTATGTCAAAGGCGGAAATGTCAAATTTGAAGATACTGTAGCTAAAAACTCGAGCGGCTGGTGGGCTATTTTTGATGGACAGGTTGATTTTAGTTTTGAAGGCATGGCAAAGAATAGCAGCGGCTGGTGGTATTGTAAGAATGGTACGGTTGATTTTAACTATAATGGAACCATTAATACTTTAGGATGTTTTGTGTATACGGTTAAAAATGGTAAAGCGGTCAGCTGGTATGAGGATTTTGCTGCGGAAAAGGAGCTGTATAAAGAGGTTTCTGATATTATATCGGAGGCGAACTATTACCATGATTTAGCCATGAAATACATTAATGGAAAAAGCGGATCCAGAATGTATCAAGCTATTATATCTACGAGAAAATGGTTAAGAGAGGCTAAAAATGGATTTTATAAGGCATATGAAAAAACCAGATATATTACGCGGTTTGAAGAATTAAATGATTCCTTATATACAGCTTACTACTATATGCCAATAACGGCAGAAGATAATTGGGGTTCACTTGGAAAATTTCTTGAGGATGATATCAAAGTGCTGGAAGCATTGAGTACGTGCTTTGGAGAATGTGTAGAACTTAACGATTTCTTTTTGGAGATGATTCAGCCTGGAGGTTATTAAAATCAATCTGATAGGTAATCAGATATGAAAATCGGGCATAATTCAAGCGCTCCCGAGAGGATAGCTACAGGCCAGAAGCGGAAAGATAGTCTGGAATTAGAACCGGACACTATATTGACAAACTTCGCACAATCGAATATAATAATTGTCTGACAGATTAATATTTGGCAAAGCAAGGGAAACCTTGTGACGCAAAACTATGAGGGCCTGTAAAATGGTAGCCAGTTGCACTTAGAATCAAGCATCAGGATAGACTGTTTAGGACTATTCTGGTGCTTTGTTGTTTTTTTGAGGGAGGGCGTATGGAAGGGTTTTTGACAATTAATGAGGTTGCCGAAAAATGGAATATCACAGGGCGCCAAGTTCAGAAAATGTGCTCGGAAGGTAAGATACCAGGAGCATCAAAGTTTGGGCGTGTATGGGCAATTCCAGAGGATGCGGAGAGACCGGTTGATGGAAGGGTAACGACAGGTAATTATAAAAACTGGCGAAAAAAAATCAATAATAAGCAGCAGAACGAGGATTAAAAATATGAAAGACTGAAGGTTATTTGGGGGTGATTAATTGTTTTCGCAAATTGTTATGGAACTGAAAACAGACGAGAAACTGACGTATAAAAAGGCTTCGACGTTACAAGGGGTATTATTTGAGAATATTGATACTGAATATGCTTCTTTGATGCATCAGCAGGATCGACATCCGTATAGTCAGTATTTGTTATCAGAAAATGATAAAGAGTATTGGGTAGTTAATACGCTGACAGAAGAAGCGTATGAAAACATTATTAAAAGACTGGAAGATAGGAACTTCAACGGTTTTAGAATCAAAAAGGGTGATATTGACGTTTCTATAGCTAACAAGAGAATCACGATAGTAGAAAAGCAGACTTTGATCAACGAGTTGAATACTAAAGATGCCGAAAGAGTTTTCAATCTTTCATTACTTACGCCGATGGCTTTCAAACAGAGAGGAGTATATGTTTCGTTTCCGGATCTGAGGCTGATATATCAAAGTATTATGAACAAATATAGCAGTATCTCCGATAACATGGTGATGATGGATGAAGAGACACTTAATCAGCTGGTTGAGAGCAGTATGATAACTAAGTTTAACATTAGGAGTGCTATATTTCCGCTTGAAGGAGTTAATATCACGGGTGCAATCGGAAACATCAGGATTTATATAAAGGGATCGGATGTTTTAGCACGGTATATCAGGTTGTTACTAAAATTCTCTGAGTTTTCCGGAATTGGGGTTAAAGCCGGAATTGGTATGGGCGCAGTTAAAATAAGAGAAGAGGTGATAGAAAAGTGACAGAAAAGGAAAAGAAGCTTATTATCGGAAGCTTGCTTCATGACATCGGTAAGGTTGTTTACCGAAAAGGTGATGATAAGAGAAATCACAGTATAGGTGGATATGATTGGCTTAAAGAGAATAATCATATCGATGACAGAGAAATACTTGAATGTATACGATATCATCACGCTTCAGAAATTAAGGGAGCTTCGATAGAAGAAGATGCGTTAGCATATATTGTTTATATGGCCGATAATATTTCAGCATCTGCAGACAGAAGGAAGACTAGTGATGGAGAAACAGGATTTGATATCTATACGCCTCTCCAACCGGTGTTCAACATTCTTAATGGTAACAATAAGAAATGCTATTACCAGCCGTGGATACTCGATTATGAAAGTGAGATAAACTTCCCTGTTGACGAAAAACGAACCATGTCTGAGGAGGTTTATTCAAAGATCATATCTAATATTTCAGAGAATCTGCATTCTATAGAATGGTCTGAGGATTATATCAATTCTCTGGTCGAGGTGTTAGAGGCAAATCTGTCATATGTACCTTCATCCACATCGAAAGAAGAGTTGTGTGACATATCATTATTTGATCATTTAAGAATTACCGCAGCATTTGCAGTGTGCATCAACAGGTATTTACAGGAAAAAGGTGTAAAGGACTACAGCGATTGTCTTTTCAAAAATGGTGATAGTTTTTATAATGAACCGGCTTTTCTGCTTGCATCGATTGATATCTCGGGAATACAGTCATTCATCTATACGATTACCACAAGCAATGCGCTTAAAACGTTAAGAGCAAGATCATTTTATCTGGAAATACTTATGGAACACATCATTGATACTATCCTTGAAAAACTTGAGTTATCACGCGTCAATGTTGTTTATGCGGGTGGTGGTCATTCGTACATGATCCTTCCAAATACCAAGGATGATAAAGTTAAGTTTGATGAGGTAATGGTTGAGATAAATGAATGGCTGCTCAAGACATTTGATAATGACCTCTATGTAGCAGGCGGATATGTCGAGGCAAGTGCAAAAGCCTTTAGGAATGAACCTGACGGAAGCTATAGAGAACTTTACAGAAATCTGTCAGAGATTTTATCAGCAAAGAAGTCACAGAGATATGATGCTAGGCAGATCATGTATTTAAATAAAAAGGGGAATGGTTCACATGAGAGAGAGTGCAAAGTGTGCCGAAGAACCGGAGAAGTGAATGATAATGACCGTTGTTCATTCTGTCAGAGCATAGAAGATCTTTCTAACAAAATCTTACATGCAAAGGCTTTTTCAGTAGTAAAGGACGATGGGAAAGGAATAAAGCTTCCAGGCGGATATTGTCTAAAGGATGAAACTGAGAACACTTTAAAGGAAAATATGATTTCAAATCCTGGATTTGTTAGAGCCTATGGTAAGAATAAGCTTTATACAGGTAAGTATGTTGCTTCAAAGATTTGGGTAGGTGATTACAATAGTAAAGAATGTGAATGCTTCAATGATTTTGCCGAGAAAGCAAAAGGCATAAATAGAATTGGCATTTTGAGAGCCGATGTTGATAATCTTGGAAGAGCAATTGTTCAGGGATTTAAAAGGGGAGAGGATAACAGCTTTTCTACTATATCCAGAACAGCAACTTTTTCTAGGCAGCTCTCTTTATTCTTTAAATTATATGTTAATAAGATTTTGTCGGAGCCCCAATATTATATTCATAACGATGTAAAGAGTGGGGGCAGAAAATGCTCTATAGTTTATTCAGGCGGAGACGATATGTTTATCGTTGGAGCGTGGGATGATGTTATCGGTGCTGCCATCGATATAAATAATGACCTTCGAGATTATTCTGAAGGGACATTAAAGATATCTGCCGGAATAGGAATATATGAGGACAGCTATCCGATCAGCGTTATTGCAGAAGAGGTTGCTGAGGCAGAGGACAGATCAAAACAGAATGCTGGAAGCACGAAGGATAGCGTTACAGTATTTGAAGATCAAACATACAAATGGGATGTTTTTGAGAACGACGTTCTCGGCTCAAAACTGAAAACATTGCAGGCATTCTTTGATAATCCTGAAATAAAAGAAAAGGGGTATGGTAAATCATATCTATACAGAATATATCAGCTGTTATGTGACCATGAGGAAAAGATAAATTATGCAAGATATGTGTATTTACTTGCCAGAATGGAGCCTTCTGATAAGACGGATAAAAAGACTGAAGGGAATGTTAAGGAATTGTATAAGGCTTTCTCAGAAAAGATGCTTACATGGTTCATATCTGATGTTGATCGAAAACAATTGGAAACAGCTATACTGATATTTGTTTATCTTAACAGAGAAGAGGAGGGAGAATAAAGTGACGATAATAAATGAAACAAACTATGTAGATATTGCAGAAAAAACGATAAATAGGTTGAAAGAAAAAAAGGATAATAAAGGAAAACCAGTTGGTCTTGTAACAACCTCAAAGATACGTAATATTTTGGCGATGGGGGCAGAAATCTATAATGATGTTCTTCTTGCAAAAGATGAAACTCTTGACAATGAGCTGAAGGGTAGAATTGATTACCTGAGAATAAGAGCCCTGTATGAGGCGGGAAGAGATTCAGCAGTAAAGAGTTTTGTTATAGAAGCCAGAGTGCCAGATATTATTAAAGAGATTAAGACAAAACAAGATTATATTCTGTTTTACAGATACATGGAATCATTGGTAGCATTCCATAGATTCTTTGGTGGAAAAGATATGTAATAGTGGAGGTGGAAAGATGTTTGCAAAGATAGAGATTACAGGTGTGATAGAAGTAGTAACAGGTATGCATATAGGAGGTTCTTCAGCATTTGCGGCAATAGGAGCGGTTGATTCACCGGTTATAAGAGATGCTGCTACAAATCTTCCGATGATTCCGGGGAGTAGTCTGAAAGGTAAGATGAGGACACTATTGTCAAAACAGTATAATACAGAGATTGCAGCTAAGCCGGATGACGATGATGAAAAACTGACAAGAATTTTTGGCTCTGCGAAAAAAGGGAATGTTAAGCGTAGCAGGCTTCTTGTTTCAGATATGGTTCTGGCTAATGCTGATGAACTTAGAAGACAAGGCATTCAGAGTATCACAGAAGTAAAATTTGAAAACTCAATCAACAGACTTACGGCTGTTGCTAATCCGAGACAGATTGAGAGAGCCGTCAGAGGATCAAAGTTTAATCTGGATATGATTTATGAAATAGATAATTCTTCAAATGATCCTGAAAATGAACTGGTAGAAGATTTTTCGATTATTGCAGAGGGGTTAAAGCTTCTTGAGTATGATTATCTTGGCGGAAGCGGATCAAGAGGATATGGCAAAGTTAAATTCAATGATCTTAATGCAGATGTTGTTATCGGAGAAATTGATGAAGATGTTCTGAAAAAATGCAACGATGCTTTGAAAAATGAATAATAAACAAAGAAAGAGGGATGTGAATTATGGATTATAAAATATTCAAACTATCTTTCTTGAATGGCGTGCATTTTGGTGAGGGAACCCTTGATGATACTGCATATACCTTTATGGCAGATACCCTGTTTTCGGCTCTGTGTTTGGAATCTCTTAAGAGTGGGAAAGAACAGTTGGAAGAGTTGGTTTCCAAAACAAAATCCGGTGATTTATCCTTTTCGGATGCTTTTCCGTATATTAAGGGGACTTACTACATACCTAAACCAAATATCCGAATAGAATCAAACAATGAAGGCGATTCGGTATTAAAGAAGAAATACAAGAATACTCAGTATATTGATTCTTCTCTGATTAGCAGATTTGTTGCTGGTGATTATCCGGAAGAAAAGTTAGGGAAGCTTTCGAATCTTGGCATCAAAGAAAAAAGAACTCTCGTTTCGATAAGAGGTCAAGAGAAAACTGAACCATACAGGATAGGAGTTTATCGTTATAGAGAAAATGCCGGCTTATATATCATTGTAGGCTATTCTTCAGATGATGTTTTGAGTTTTGTAGCCGATATCATGGATTCTCTTGCTGAAAGCGGAATTGGTGGAAAGAGAAGTTCAGGTATGGGTAGATTCACATATCAGATTGTTGATATGCCAGGTTACTTTAGTGGAAGGATAGATAAGACAAACGGAAGAAATATGCTTCTATCGGCTGCATTGCCACGAGAAGAAGAGATAGAAGAGACTATGATCAATTCGAACTATACGCTTATAAAACGAAGCGGATTTGTTTTCTCCGAGAATTATTCAGATGAATTACGCAAGAAAGATGATCTGTTCGTATTTAAGGCTGGTTCTTGCTTTGAAAAGATTTTTCAGGGAGATATCTATGATGTTTCGCGGGGAGGAAATCACCCGGTTTACAGATATGCGAGACCAATGTTTATGAACGTTTAGCTTGAAGATAAGATTGATCGGAAAGGATAGGTTTATAGATGAATGGGTATCAAGAAACATTAACTATAAAACTAAAGGTTTTAGGACCTGTTTTTGTTGGAAGTGGACGAGAATTGTCGAAAAAAGAATATATATTTCTAAATAAATCAGAGATTGGCGTACTTGATTTCCCGAAGTTTTATAATTATATCGTCAGTAAAGGTTTAAGTGATAGATTTGAAACCTTTCTTGTAAATGATGAACGTGGTGAACTGTATAAGTGGTTATACAATTACAAGATTCGGATTGACGATATTAAGCAGTATTTTAAATATATAATGCCTTGTGGGGATACCTCTCTGACAAAAGGGAATAAAACTCAGATAATGGAATTTGTAAAAGATCCATATGGAAAACCATATATTCCAGGAAGTTCTATGAAGGGTGTACTAAGGAACTTGCTGCTGAATGAAAATATATCTGATGACAGGACAGGGTTTAACGCTTTCAAGAAGAACGTAAAAAATACTTTGGATAATAATACCAATAAGAAAAATAAGAGGTTACTATCACGAGAAGATAAAGAGCTGAACGTTAAAGTGTTTAACAATCTTGAGAGAGAGCAGAAGAAGATTGATGATGCGAGAAATGATGAACTCGCAGGTTTGATCGTTGGTGATAGTAAACCTTTGGAGATAACTGATCTGATTCTTGTACAAAAGATTGAGAGAGAAACCGATGGGACAGAGAGAAACCTTAATCTTCTGAGGGAAGCCTTAAAGCCGACTACTCTGGTTGAGTTTCCACTTACGATTGATACACAACTGTGCAAAATCAATAAAGACAGGATAATGAATTCAGTTAAGACTTTTTCACAGGTTTATAATGAGTGTTTTGTCAGAAAGTTTAAAGGATTTGGTGATATTAAAGAGGATATCATGTATCTTGGCGGTGGTTCAGGTTTTACGTCAAAGACGGTTAATTATACCTTGTTTGGATCAGAGGAAGGAACAGAGATAAACAGAGCTGTATTTGATAATACGGGTGTACCAAGTAATCATAAGCACAATTTGGATATACAGAAAGGCGTTTCTCCTCATATCTTGAAATGCACCAGGTGGGATGGAAAATTGTATCAGATGGGTAAGTGCCGGATAAGTATCGAATGACATCGTTTTGCCACGATGCTTGATTATGTTTGATTTATTATATGAATGGTCATTTGTTTTTTGCTATCAAAAGCATATTTCTGTTTTGCCACGATTTTCACTCTTGGAAAGCGCGTTTTTACACGCTTTCCAGGGGGAGTGAATAGATATATGCTCTCCGGAAGGAGACGAAAACCCGTAATTCCCATAGCTGTAAGAATAGCTATAGCTGGAATAGATATATGCTCTCCGGAAGGAGACGAAAACTGTAACCTTTGTACCCATTGACTGACAGATTGTAATAGAATAGATATATGCTCTCCGGAAGGAGACGAAAACAAGTACCTAAAAAACCTTTGATAAGCCCCTTGCCGAATAGATATATGCTCTCCGGAAGGAGACGAAAACTACTATGAAACCATTATTAAGGCTTACATCTTTGAATAGATATATGCTCTCCGGAAGGAGACGAAAACAGGTTGCCGCTGGTGCTTCCAATCTTGTCATATCGAATAGATATATGCTCTCCGGAAGGAGACGAAAACTTTGGGTCGGCGCCTTTCGTTTGTTGATGAGTCAATTGAATAGATATATGCTCTCCGGAAGGAGACGAAAACTGCACAAAACCTTGCAGTTGAAAGATTTGAATAACGAATAGATATATGCTCTCCGGAAGGAGACGAAAACGTACCACATTGTTTGCTATGAGTCTCATATCTGCCTGAATAGATATATGCTCTCCGGAAGGAGACGAAAACTAATAAAGCGTCGTTTGTGTTCAATTCTACATTATAATAGAATAGATATATGCTCTCCGGAAGGAGACGAAAACGTTATCATCTCCCTGTGTAAATGTTGGGATCTCACCATTGAATAGATATATGCTCTCCGGAAGGAGACGAAAACTGTACGGTAGTTGCTTGTGAACCAACAAACGGAAATTACCGAATAGATATATGCTCTCCGGAAGGAGACGAAAACTCATAATCATCAGCGTATGCAGGTTTATTATTAGAATAGATATATGCTCTCCGGAAGGAGACGAAAACGAAAAGAAGTTATTGTTTGCTGATGTAATACGGAATAGATATATGCTCTCCGGAAGGAGACGAAAACAATAAATCTCCAAGCAGCTTCACTTGTTTTGAACATAGAATAGATATATGCTTTCCAGAAGGAGACGAAAACTTGTCCATGTCTGATTGATAATTCTAAAATCGTCCGGAATAGATATATGCTCTCCGGAAGGAGACGAAAACAAGCATCATCAGCTCTGTCCATAAGTTCTTTGTACGAATAGATATATGCTCTCCGGAAGGAGACGAAAACTCTTTCGCGATTTTATACCAAAATCTGAAATCCTGAATAGATATATGCTCTCCGGAAGGAGACGAAAACGCTTCTTCATGATTCCTTCAGTTAATGGATCGAGGAATAGATATATGCTCTCCGGAAGGAGACGAAAACCCCATCTTTCGCTCTCTTTTGCGTTTTCATACCAAGAATAGATATATGCTCTCCGGAAGGAGACGAAAACTGGAATTGCCTTATACGTTGCAACCGCTCCGTTACAAGAATAGATATATGCTCTCCGGAAGGAGACGAAAACGCATAAAACTCGCTCATTCCTTTTAGATAATCGGGAATAGATATATGCTCTCCGGAAGGAGACGAAAACTCTCTGCGGATAATAGCCTCCGCTGGTTTTATCATAAGAATAGATATATGCTCTCTGGAAGGAGACGAAACGATTTTCTTAGCATTCATGGATGCAATCTCCTGATCGAATAGATATATGCACTCCGGAAGGGGACGAAAACTGCGGAGGCATGTGTATCAACGAACACAATGCCTCAAGAATAGATATATGTTCTCCAGAAGGAGACGAAAACGGGTATATCTGCGAACCACATTTTGCATACTCTCTGCCGAGAATATATTTATGCGCTCCGTAAGGAGACGAAAACGTGATGAAACTCTCCCCCTTCGCAAGCTTGCTATTACCGAATAGATATATGCACTCCGGAAGGAGACGAAAACCATATTTTTTCTTGGTTACATATTCGCTCATGTTGAATAGATATAAGCTCTCCGGAAGGAGACGAAAACAGTCACCAAACTTTGACTTATAAATCTCTAACTTTAACGAATAGATATAAGCTCTCCAGAAGGAGACGAAAACCATAACCGTGACATACATACAAATTCCGTCCACAGGATCGAATAGATATATGCTCTCCGGAAGGAGACGAAAACGCGGCATCCCTTACCGCACTTGCCTGTCGCCTTAATAGAATAGATATATGCTCTCTGGAAGGAGACGAAAACTAGCCCTCTCCGATGTATCCATGATTTGCGGAAGTGAATAGATATATGCACTCCGGGAGGAGACGAAAACAGAGAAAATCTCTACTAAACCGATAACGAAACCATTGAATAGATATATGCACTCCGGAAGGAGACGAAAACGCTTCCAAAAAGGCATAAAAAAAACGCCTTCGGCAAAAGAATAGATATATGCACTCCGGAAGGAGACGAAAACTCAAGCTCTGGAGCACCGTATGCTCTTGACTCATCGAATAGATATATGCTCTCCGGGAGGAGACGAAAACCGTAACAGATTGCGCCGAATATCATCTTCTTGAAGGTGAATAGATATATGCACTCTGGAAGGAGACGAAAACGTGTCACGCGTAGCCTTAAAAGTGGTTGCATTAAGCTGGAATAGATATATGCTCTCCGGGAGGAGACGAAAACGATCGTCTGAAACTCTTTGTCTGTCATGTTTTCGAATAGATATATGCACTCCGGAAGGAGACGAAAACTTTGCAAGCTTATCCTTCAAACCTTCATATTAGTTACGAATAGATATAAGCACTTCGGAAGGAGACGATTGAGTAAAGGGGGATTAAAATGGGACAATTATATATAAATGAAAATGGTGCTCATTTGAGTATTTCTGCTAATAGGATTGTTGTGAATTACAAAGATGGGATGGAGAGAAAAGTTCCAATCGAGACATTGGATGGAATTGTTATTCTTGGTAAAGCTCAGGTTACTACTCAATGTGTGGAAGGATTATTGACGAGGGGAATACCATTGTCGTATTTCTCTAAGGGCGGTAGATATTTCGGAAGGCTTGTTTCGCCAAATCATATTAAGGTTGGGTTGCAAAGGACGCAGAGTAGTTTGTATGATACTCAGTTTGCGTTGGTATTTGCCCAAAGGATCATAGATGCAAAACTTAAAAACCAGAAAGTTGTTTTAAGGAGATATGCAAGGAAAGATAATATAGATGTTGAAGATGAGGTTAGTTACATATCGTTCTGTTTAGGTAAGATTCCGAATACAGAAACTATTGAAGAACTTAATGGTTATGAAGGGCTGGCAGCAAAGAAATATTTCAAAGGAATATCTAAGTGCATTGATGAGCAGTTTAAATTCAATGGGAGAAATAAACAGCCACCGCGAGATCCATTTAATTCAATGATAAGTTTGGGATATTCTATTCTAATGAATGAGATATATGGATCATTGGAGAGTAAAGGTTTGAATCCATACTTTGGTTTTATGCATAGAGATTCAGATAGACATCCGACTCTTGTTAGTGATCTTTTGGAGGAATGGAGAGCAACTATTGTTGATTCGACTGTAATGAGTTTAATAAATGGACATGAAATAAATAAGAATATGTTTGGCTATGAGGATGATGATGGATGCTATATTAACAGAGCAGGATTAGATGTTTTTCTGAAAAAGCTTGAAAAGAAAATGATGACTTCGTGTAACTATTTGTATAGAGTTGATTATACTGTGAATTTTCGAAGGGCTATTTCATTGCAGATAGATAATCTGATAAAAGCTATTAAAGAAAATGACGCTACCATATATGAGCCCGTTATAATAAGGTGATGCTTATGGAAAGAGAAAATTATTTTTTAACTATTGATGAGAAGATTGACTATGATAAAACTCTCGTTCTGATAATATATGATATTATTGATAACAAGAAGCGAACACATTTTTCTAAGCTGATGGAGGGATATGGAAACAGAGTTCAAAAATCAGCATTCGAAGCTAAACTAACAAGCAAGCAATATGACAAATTGTTGTCGGTAATACCTAAGTACTGTGATGAAAGTGACAGTATAAGGGTTTATAAACTAACATCTAAATGTCAGGTAACTTGCTGGGGGTATACTGATATTACAGATGAGGATGAGATAATACTTATATAAGGAGAAGAGTATGGGAAAAACAATTCTTTTTTCGCCAATCGGCGGTACGGATCCAATGTCGCAGAACAATTTTTATGATGGATCTATGATTCATATTTGCAGAGTATATAAGCCGGATATTGTTTATCTGTATATGTCTAATGAAATGCTGGGATTTCAAAAGACTGATGATAGATATATGTATTGTTTAAAAAAGCTTGAAAAGCTGATTGATCATAAGATGGAAATCAGGATGATTGAAAGACCTGATCTTACTGAGGTACAGAGATTTGATGAGATCTATTCTGATTTTGTAGATTGTATAAAGACGATAACCGCTGATATGCAGGAAGATGATAAACTTTTGTTAAATGTATCAAGCGGTACGCCTGCAATGAAGAGCTCGTTACTGGTTATGAATGTATTGGGAGAATTTGATTTTACTGCTGTTCAGGTATCTACACCGGATAAGAGTATTAATGAACATACTCATGATGGATATGATGTTGAAACACTGTGGGAAATGAATCAAGATAACAATGAGAGCTTTGTCAATAGATGTAGTGAGGTTGGATGTCAGGCTCTTTTAGATCAGAAGAAGGTGGAGTTAGCGAAGACATTTATTGATACATATGATTATTCGGCTGCTTTGGAAATCCTTGATAAGAGCAATAACAAAAGAATTAAAGAATGCGCAGACCTTATTTTATTAGCTAAAAATCGATTGGAACTGGATTTTTCAAGTGTAAGCAAGCATGAAAAAACACTGGGTGTTGACTTCACTCCGGTAAAGTCAGGTGATGCTAAAAAGCTGTTCGAATATGCTCTTACCTTACAGATAAAACAAAAAAGGAAACAGTATGCAGATTTTCTTAGAGCAATCACTCCGTTGATAGCTGATCTGTTTGAGGCGATACTTAAAAAGCAGTGCGGAATTAATATTGATGATTATACATTCTTTGACAGAAAAGGTGGAAGGAAATGGAGTGTACAAAAACTTGAAAATAATCAAGAACTGATGAATATTCTACAAGGAGATGCATCTGAACTCGTTTTGGGTTATGTGTATTCACATAATATTAAATCAATCATAGAAAACAAGTCTAACGATCCAAATTTAAGAGAAATTGTAAATGATCTAAGGAATGTTGAGGATAGAGTACGTAATCTGGCTGCACATCAGATTATATCCGTAAATGATGACATGATACGTGAACACACGGGATATGATAGTCGTGCAATAATGAATACTATAATATCTGCCTTTGATTATACAGGGTTTAATATAAAACGTGATAAATGGAATTCATATGATGAAATGAATGCTGTAATCAAGTCAAAGATGATGATTTAGCGCAAATAATGTTTATGTGGAGGGTATTACATGACCCCAAAATATTCAATCTTATATTTCAAACAAGAACTGAATATTTATATCAATGACATCAGAACCTACCTGAACGAAGGTATCAAGGTTTTCTGGTTTGGTTCGTCTACGGATAAAACAAGGCTAAGAGAAACCTTCCGACCATTTGCGGATGAGTTCTTCCTGCAGTCCTTCGATATATCAGCTATAAATGACAAGCAGACTAATAACGAAACTGACAGTCAGATAGACAGCCAAACAAACAGTCAGATAAATAGACAGACGACCAGTCAGAATAACAGCCGGATAAACGGCCAATCAAGCAGCCAGCTAAATACTCAGAACGACTCTCAATCTCTTCACCCCACAATCATCATCGATGGTATCGGCATCACCGATACCCACAGCTCTCTGATCAGCTTCCTGGAGGCTAACATCCTTCAGTTCAATGCCGCTCAGTACAAGGTTGAGCATAATTCACCGGATTCGAATATCGTTGTTAAAGCGTCTGCCGGTACCGGTAAGACTACTGTTATGATCGACAGGATCCTTTACTTGATGCATATGGTTCCGGGGCTTGATATGTCTGAGATTTATATGATCACCTTCACCAACGAAGCGACCAATCAGATGAATGACAGACTTCAGGAGATGCTGATGAAGAAATATGCTCTTACGAAGAACAAGAGGTATCTGACCTGGCTGGAACAGCAGTCGCAGATGCATATCAGTACTATCGACAGTCTGGCTTATGATCTGTTCAGACGCTTTGGTTCTGGTGTTGGCTTCGGCAGAGATCTGCAGATAACACCGATGGAGAAGGACAGGAAGGATCTTATCAAGGATCTTCTTTCTGAAGAGCTGAGTTCGGACAAGTCTATAGCTGCTCAGATCGGTATGAATTATTCACAGGCAAGTAAGCTTATTGACGATTATTGGAAGGAGCTTACCCGCAAGGGTTATACGATGGCTGAGGTTATGCATAGGGATTGGGGCGAGACTGATCCTTCTCTTGCCGAGCTTCAGAGAGTTATTAAGGCTGTTCTGCGTCGTTTTGAGGGCCGTTACAAGCAGATCAAGCTGGAAGCTAACGCAATCTCCATAGATGATCTTTTCTTCGATTTCGGGCACTATATGCTTTCAAACCGTATCAGCTGTGAAGGACTTGATATGAAATATCTCTTCGTTGATGAGTTCCAGGATACTGACGCAACTCAGATTATGTCCTTCGCCAAGCTTGTACGTGATATCGGTGTTCATCTCTTCGTGGTTGGAGATGTTAAGCAGAGTATTTATGGCTTCAAGGGCGCTACCGACAAGGCTTTCGACATTCTTGACAAGAAGATGGATAGTGATCTGGAGTATTTCAGTCTGAGAAACAATTATCGTACCTGCCGTAACCTTATGGGTGATATGGAGAGGTATTTCTTCGAGTGGTCCAGAGACGGGCTTCTAAAATACGAGGATTCGGTCAGACCATTCAATTCTAATAAAGGCAAGGTTGAGATGACTCTTGTTGAAAATAAATACGATTATGACAGCCTGACGATTGAAGCGATAAGTGAGGCTCTTGAATCGCTTGAAATGGATATCAGAGCGGGCAGGAAGAAACCGGGAAGCAAGTCGAGAGTAGCAGTACTCGTAAGAAGTGCGAACAAAGCTGATTATGTTGCAAATCTATGCAGGGCAAACGGAATGTCTGTCGTTCTTAACTCTGACAGACCATTCTTCAGGTCGCGTGCCGTGAGAGATTTCTACGCCATGATCAGTTCATATATATTTGTTGATCAGCCTGTCTATATGTTCAATTATCTGATGACTCCATATGCACGTGTTAAGGGTGAGATGAGTATCAGAGAACTGGAGAAGATAAGCGGTGATGACAGAGAGTTAAGGAAATATCTCACCACCTTTATGGCTGATACCGGATGGCTGGAGCATCAGAAGGAATTCAGATCTAGGCCTATTCTTTCTGTGATCAAGGATATGATCGAGAAGGATGATCTGATCGATAATTACATTGCAAGAGATAAGGCAGAGCTCTTTGCGGGACAGCTTTCCGAAGCTGCTATCAACAGGCAGGCAACGATCGATGCGAAGCGTTACAGGCTGTGCCTTGATAAGCTGATGGATATGATCCAGCAGAGGATGGATGGTGAGTTCGCGACGCTCTATGATTTATATATTTATCTGACCCTTATGATCGCAACTAACCGTGAGGATAAGGAACCTGATGTTGATCTGGCGGATGATTATAAGAGTGTTTATATCATGACGGTGCATAAGTCCAAGGGACTTGAATTTGATACTGTTATCATGCCTGCTATGGGCGGAAATATAATTCCTAGAGAGGATACAACTATTCTTGTAAATGACGAGAAGGTTGGCTGGGTTTATCTGGGTAAACCGGGTGAGAAGCAGTGCAGCAGGTGGTACAAGGAGCTTCGTGTTGAAGCTATAAACAGGGGCATGGAAGAGGAGACTAGGATCCTCTACGTAGCGATGACCAGAGCCGTAAATAAGCTTGTTCTTCTGGTTAGCAGCGACAGCAGATATGAAAGCTGGTCGACTCTGATAAGAAAGGTGGGGCTGATAAATGAGTAACAAGGTCTATTCATATTCGAATATATCAGAACTGCAAAAAGCCCCTTTCTACAGTGAGATACTGACGACTCCTCAGATTGCTATGTCCAAGGAGGTTGCTGCGATCCGCTACAAGATTCCGGCTCTGAAGAAGTATGTTGCAAGCTTCAATACTTTTGAGAAGATGCTTTTTCCGGACTGGAACAACAGCGGACAGAAGTTCAGATATATTTCGATACTTAATCATCTCCTCAGGGAGAAGATTAATAGATGTTATGATAAATACGAAAAAGAATGGCTGCTTGGCTGTAAGAAGAACCTGAGCAGTGCCATTAATAATATAATTAAGCTTGAAGAGATGCGTGTGCGTCCTGAGAATATCAAAGCTGATGACAGGGATATCAAATTGTTTAAGGAGATGTGGGAGACTGTCATAAGAAATGATGATGCTATATCTCTGTTCAGAAAGCGTTGTAGTGAACTGGAGGATCCGGATAACTTTATAAGTTGTGCCGAAAAAGCCTTCAATGCTTCTGTGAAGGATAAGGCTAAGAGCCTTGTTGCGACGAAGACGGATTTCACCGGAAGAAAGATCATCTTTAACGGTTTTCAGTTCTTCACACCACTTCAGAGATTTGTCTACGAAGGCTTCAGGAAGGCCGGATTTGAGATCATTGCGCTTATTCAGGATGATATCAGATATCCATACGCGAATGAAATATGGAATCATCTCTATGCTGAGCAGAATGGTTTCCCGTCTCGTCGAGACTGGGTGAGACAGCCTGTAACCACGAAGAATCCTCTGGGTGAGATCTTTGAGACCGGTGAGCCGGTTCAGGCTGATAATGTTAAACTGATAAAATATAAAAATACTATAGAGTTTATCGAGGATATAGACCGCATCAAGAGCGAAGGTTATTATATTTACTCCTCTGATGATCGTACCGTCAACAGGATACTTAGAGATTATTTTCCGGAAGACTATGAATCGAGAAATCTCCTGGCGTATCCGATCGGACAGTTTATCTATATTCTTCATAAGCTGTGGGATGAGAGCAGGGAAGGTATAACGCTAACTCCTGATAACCTCAGGAAGATCTTTGCTTCGGGCTGGCTTTCTTATAAGGGGCGAAGCAGCGCCGTATATACTGAGACGCTGGAGAGAATACTTCCGTATTTTGATAACTGTTTTTCTCTTGCTGAATGGACGGAGAGACTGGATGTTTTGAGGAAATCCTATGATGAAGCGGTTGCTGTGTTTAAGGAATCAACCGGAAGTAAGACGACTGTAAGGACTAAAGAATTACTCGGCAATCCTTTCAAGAATTTTAGTGCATTTTCGGTGGAAGAGGATAGGCTTGAAGCAGTGACCGGTATCATCCGCCAGCTGATTGAGATGGCAGAGTCTCTGTTCGGCAAGAACGAGCCGATATCGCTTCACAAGCATATAAGTAAGCTGGATGCGATGATCCAGATGAATGATGATACTTACCTTGAACTTTTCCGGAAGGAACGTGAAACCGTTAAGAAGATCTTTGATGTTCTGGTAAGTGACAAAATCAAGGATTACTCTTACTATCCGGGCGATATAGCTGCGGCTATGCTTCACTATATGGGCGATAAGCTGGAGGACGAAGATACGAATAGAGACAGGCCGGGCGTGCTTGTATTTAACATCTTCCAGATCGAGGCTGCTCCGATCTCTAAGGCTAAGGGCAAGGTGCATATCTGCATGGCTGATATCCAGAGATTGCCGGGTTCAAGCGGAAGCTACAGCTGGCCGCTGGATGAAAAGCTTCTCGAGGATATTGTTGGAAATACCGGTAATAAATATGTAAGTGAACTGCTTGAAAACAGTAAGCTGACCGCACTGTCAAACAGATATTATATTTATACTGCTCTGCAGAACGAGGATGTGGAAATCTCGTGGGTTGCAAAGCAGGCTGATAAGCTTCTTTCACCATCGCCATACATCACGCTTCTGGATAAGCTTTCAACCTCAAAGATCAGCGAGAGTGGAGTGCGGAAGGTTGATCAGCAGTATGTTTCGGATATAAGGGCGATTAGAAAGCTGGACAAGACCTTTGATATTACAAAGGCAGAGAATAAATACCAGCGCGAGGCAGAGCTGGAATATGCGCTCTGTCCGATGAGATTTGTATATAGTTACATCCTGAACGACAGTCCTGTTTACAGAAATGAGTTTCAGCAGAATAAGGCTATTGTTAGATATATTCAAGTACTGAATACCCTGCTTGAAGGTAAATATGATATCGAATATATCGCCGGGCAGGTATTTGAACTGATCCCGGGAATCCGTAAGGCTGAGAAGCGCCAGATTATTGATGATGCTAAACGCTATGATCTTCCTTATAACGATGGAGGATATACCGATTATTGGGACAAGGCGTATACAGACTACAGGATCAATCTGAAATTCCCTGACAAGGATGTTTACAGGGCGGCAAGAGGCCAGGCTGATAAGCTGAATGGTCAGTATGGTAGGAGAAATGTAGAATACGTGAATAAAGGGCCAGACATGGAGAAGAATTGCTTGTTCTGCCCGCATGAGTCGTATTGCAGAAGGTCACTCTTTGGTGTGGATTACAAGGAGGACAACAAATGATAGATAAAGCTTTTTGGCAGGAAGTGAATAAGGCCTGGACTAGGGAATCGAAGACCAGCTTCATCTACAAATCCGGAAAAAGCAGTGAGTTCGCTCCGGAGCTTAAGGCTTTCGGAGGGATGTTCGACGAGGTTGAGACTGACGGTGACTTTGAACTGGATTTTGGAAGTGGCGGAACAGCTGGCGGTTTTGGTGCAGGTGGTTTCGGTACTACTGGTTACGGTGCTGGTGATGGTAGTTTTAGTGTTGGCGGTACCGGATTCGGTGGTGCTGGTGTGGCTGGTAGAGAGTCAGTTGAGGTTAAGCCGAGATTAGATAATGAGCAGTTTATGGCCCTTATAGAAAAAAGAAATCTGCCGAGTTTCGCTGAAGCATGCGATATGCTGATAGCTTGCAAACTCCCGGCAAAGATGGAAGATGTCTATAACAACCTATCGGACGAGATGAGAACGCTTCAGGAGGCGATCACAAAGTTTACAGACATCTACAAAACGGACATGACGGAGTTCTACGAATACTATATTCCTGAGACGCTTGAGCTTGCTTCTGCTTATCTGGAATATGTGAATGCCAAGGTTGATCCGGCCGTTATTTCTGAAACAGAAGATGAACTGATGCAGTCGTCGGAAAAGCTGCTTATTGCACTTCAGGACAAGAAATCTGAGCTCTATAAATTCGGCTCGATGGAGCTTAAAGCCAGGGCTCAGGCACTAGATTCACTTATGAGCCAGGACGGCCACGTTAGTCCGGAGTTCAGGTTATAATTTGCTACAGTTTGTGGTATAATAAATTTATGTTTTTATACATTCAGGAAGAATTGAGAAATATATTTTTTGATGCTAATTATATACAGATTGATTGTAGTGAATGTTTTATTCCTTGTGAAAGAGGTAGTTAAATGACTGATATTATAGATATAAAAGAAAATATTGAAAGCATTGTCTTTGATATAATAGCGCACGATAGCGAAGAAGAATGGTTTGAGTTTAAAGAAAACTGGTATGAACCTTATGAGCTAGGACAGTATATATCTTCTATGTCTAATGCCGCCGCGTTTTTGGGGAGGGACTATTCCTATTTTATTTGGGGTATTAATAATGATACTCATGATATAGTTGGAACAAAATTCAAATATCAGGTGGATGTAAAAGGAGAACCGCTTCAGCATTTTCTTGCTAGGCAGCTTAAACCGGAAGTCGCATTTGATTTTCAGGAAATAACAATACGGGATAAAAGAGTTGTTGTATTAATTATACCTGCAGCGGTTAAGGCGCCGACATCCTTTAATGATGTGAGATATATAAGGATAGGTTCTAGCAAAGAGAATATAATAAAGTACCCAGAAAGAGAATCTCTGCTGTTTAGCATACTTAGAAGTGGCTTCCCATCTGTGAGCAATACAGAGTCAGAATATCAAGACCTGTCATTTAATAAACTTTTTACTTATTATGAATCAAAAGGAATCCAATTGAATAAAAGAACATTTAAAAAGAATCTTGGATTTTTGACAGGGAGCGGAAAGTATAATCTTCTGGCGCAACTTTTATCTGATAATAGTCATTTCACAATTAGGTTTGCAGTGTTTGCAGGAAATGATAAGGCATCAACTATGTACTCAGTAAGGGAGTTTGGTAATACATGTATTATTTACTCGTTGGATGATGTACTTCACTATGGAGAATTGCTTAATATTCCACAGGCCGATGAACGAAATAGAGTCGTTGAAAGAAAAGAAGTTCCATTGTTTGATTATAAGGCATATTCTGAAGCTGTGATTAATGCATTTGTTCATAATAAGTGGGTTGATGAGAACGGACCAATGTTTACTGGATTCAAGGATCGTATAGAAATACTTTCCAGAGGTGTACTTCCTCCAAAACAGACTATCGAAGGCTTTTATGCCGGTGAGTCTGTACCGGTAAATGAAGCGTTATCTAAGATATTTATTCAACTTCATATTACTGAACACACAGGAAGAGGTATTCCTAAAATAACAAGTGTATATGGAAAAGAAAATATTAGAATAAAAGAGAATAATATTCTTGTTACTATTCCATATAATCGACTTGGGGATGAGGTGTATGCCCCAGTCAGTACACAAGTTGATACACAAGTCAATACACAAGTCAGTACACAAGTCGATACCCCAGTCATTACCCCAGTCACTACCCCAGTCACTACCCCAGTCACTACCCCAGTCGATGCACCGGACTATATAAATGATATCGAGGAAAAAATACTACTATTTTGCAAAGAACCCAAAGGAATACTTGAATTGGCAGAGCATCTTGGATATAAAGAAAAGAAGACTGTTAGGAATTATCTTCATCCATTGATAGAAAGAGGACAAATGGCTATGACAATACCGGAAAAACCTAATAGTAGATATCAGAAATATATAACAATAGAATGAGCTTAGGAAATTGTTGAGGGAATATATTTATCAGGAGGTTACAGTACTATGGAGGAAACAAAAAACACTAATGTAAATGGAACTGAGCAGGAATCTAAGATGCCTACTCTTACTCTTGAACCGGGGGAGAGGGAGTTCAAGTTTGATTTCAAGGAACCGTCCTTCGGTGGCGACGAAGTAGCGGAAGCCGGAGAAACAGGTGTTACAGCCGGAGCCGTTGACGAGTCTGAACTGTCGGAAGAAGAGAGGGCAAGGGTTAATGAGTTCTATAAGCAGATTGACGTTTCGAACGTGAAGATGGTCAATTCATACGGAACCGGTGCTCAGAAGGGTATTGCAACCTTTTCTTCGACAATAACCAAGAACGTTAAGACCAAGGAATTTGGCGAGGTTGGTGACAGTCTGAGAGAACTTCGTGTTGCTATCGGAAGCACCATGACTCCGCCTAAGAAAGGATTGGCCGGAATCTTCCAGAAGGGCAAGGCGAAGGTTACGTATTTCATAGCTAATTATGAGAGCGCGGAGACAAATATTTCTAAGATTGAGAAGGACTTGAAGAGACATCAGCAGACTCTGACGAAAGACATCTTCATCTATGATCAGATGTACAACATGAATCTTGATTTCTACAAGGAGCTTACGATGTACATTATCGCAGGTAAGAAGGCTCTTGCTGACGCAAGAAGCACCAGACTGGTTGCTCTTAAGGATAGGGCAGAGCAGACCAAGGATCAGCTGGATGTTCAGTATTACAGGGATTATCAGGATGCCTGCAATAGATTTGAGAAGAGGATATTTGATCTTGAGACTACAAGACTTGTATCAATCCAGATGGCTCCACAGATCAGACTTCTTCAGAATGAGGACCAGGATCTTGTGGATAAGCTGCACTCGGATGTCATAAATACCATTCCACTCTGGAGAAATCAGATGGTTCTTGCACTAGGTATCGAGCATAGCAGAAGAGCGCTGGAGGCTCAGAGTGCGATAACTGAGATGACAAATGAGATGCTCAGACATAATGCCGAAACTCTTAAGCAGGGAGCAATAGACGCGGCCATAGCTTCCGAAGAGGCAATCGTTGATGTTGAAACACTGAGAAAGGTTAATGAGGATATTATCGCCTCGATTAACGAAGTTGTTAAGATACATGAGGAAGGCTCTAAGAAGCGTGCTGAGGCTCAGCATGAGCTTGTTAAGATTGAGGATCAGTTGAAGGAAGCACTTGTGGCCGCTGGAAGTAGATAATGTGCTGTCAAAATGTATGTCAGCAACGTTGATGAATGTATATCGGTAATGTTGAAATCATACCGGTTGATGGCATATGAGTAATGCTAAAAATGTCCATCGTTTGATGAGATTTGTGGTAGGATAGCGATGATACAGTGTACAGAGTAAGAGTTTAAGATGATGTAGTGATAGATGATAAGGCGGAACGTATGGCATATGTTACGAGGAGGCAGCGAGCTGAAAAGAGAAGAAAGAAGATGAAGAGAATAGCCATTACTATTTTAGTGGTGGCTATACTTTGTATTGCGGCAATTGTGGCCATATGGGTGATACGCAACAAGAAGCCGAAGCGTGGTGCAAATACGACCGACATGACCATCCCGGCTTACTCCGGCTCGCCGTATGTTGAGGTAAATGGCAATAAACCGTATTTTACAGACGATGAGAAGCGGAGATCTGCGTTTGAAACGTACAGTGATCTTGATGAGCTCGGAAGGTGCGGCATTGCATATGCCTGCGTGAGTAAGGAACTTATGCCGACGGAGGAACGAGGCGAGATAGGAAGCATAAAACCGACCGGATGGAAGCAGGCGAAATATGAGGGCATCGTTGATTCGAAGCCACCGTATCTCTACAATCGCTGTCACCTGATTGCATATTGCCTCACCGGTGAAAATGCAAACGAGAAGAATCTGATCACCGGAACGCGTTACATGAATGTCCAGGGCATGTTGCCGTTTGAGGAGAAGGTTGCGAGGTATCTGGACAGTCATGAGAACAACCGGGTGCTGTACAGAGTCACACCGGACTTCGAGGAGGGCAATCTCCTTGCAAGCGGTGTTCTGATCGAGGCTTACTCTATCGAAGATAACGGAGAAGGGATATGCTTCTGTGTGTATTGCTATAACGTCCAGCCCGGCGTGGTGATCGATTACAAGACCGGAGAGAACAAGGCGGAGAAGTGATGTAAAAAAGAAGGTATACAAATGCGTTTATTTATAGCTATTCAATTTGATCAGAAAGTGCTTGATTCATTGAAATCGTTTCAGAACAAGTTGAAGTCGCAGGGGGTGAAAGGAAATTACAGTCGAGGAGAAAACCTTCACCTGACGCTGGCCTTTATAGGTGATTATGATGATCCCGGCAAGGTTTTGGATGCGATTAATCAGGTTGAGATCAGACCGTTTGATATCATGCTTGAGGGTGTTGGACAGTTCGGAGATATTTTCTGGGCAGGACTTGCGAAGAACCCTGCCCTTGAGGCGGTTGTCAGGAGGCTGCGCAGAAAACTCGAGGAATATGATATTCCTTACGACAAGAAGAAGTTTTTACCGCATATTACACTTATCCGCAAGGCTGCAGGAATCACCAGGGATAGTCTTACTTCCTTTGATGCATCAGAAGCGAAAATGAGAGTGACCGGGATATCGCTTATGAGGTCAGACCGGGGAGAGCATGGGATGATATATACGGAAATAAGGAATTAAGCCGGAAATATATAATTTGAGTGGTAGAATGATGAAAAGCAAGATTTCTATTTTTCTAAAAATCTTAATAGTGATATTTGTTATTACAGGAACTGTGATCATGTTTCAAGGCGCTGCCGATGATACAGGGCTGGCATCGTCGGGGCTGAAGAATCTGAAATACTATACAGTATTATCCAATCTTCTCTGCGGAATTGTAACACTGATTGACTTGCTGGTTTTTGTGATCAAAAAGAGAAGAATATCGGTTTTGCTCAGGCTGATCTCGGTATCTGCGGTTGGCGTGACTTTCGGTGTCGTTGCCTTTTTCCTCCAGCCGATGTACAGAGAAATGAACATGTATAAGGGTGGAAATCTGTGGTTTCATTTGATAATACCTGCGACGGCTATGATTGAGTTTATTCTTTTTGATGAGGCAAACTGGCAGGGAGAGGACAGCTTTCCGTTTAAATATACGATTATTTCGGCTGTAACCTCCGTGATTTATGGCTTTGGTTATCTGGTCAACATTCTCATAAATGGCAAGGGAGAATGGCCTCATACGAACGACTGGTATGGGTTCCTAAACTGGGGATATCCTGTTGGAATAATCATATTTGCAGTCGTTGTTGTGATTAATTGGGCAGTGGCAATAGGAATAAGAACGTTGACAAAGTGTGTAAATAAAAGAGCTGAGTAGTAACGAGTAATCAGATAGATGGTAGGAATAGAGGCGGGCGAAGGTATTAAGAGTAACAGATATTTCCCGGTCGCTCTCCGAGAGACCTGTTTTGAAAAGCTGTTTTGTATAATGAGTCCAACATATAAATCACCCGATGAGGGTAACGAAAAGGAGGACTTTGATATGAAAGATAACAAATGGCTTGACGCTGTTATGGGCGTTGCTACAGGAGATGCTTTAGGACTTCCGGTTCAGTTTATGAGCCGCAGTGCAATCGCGAAAAATCCGGTTACGGATATGAAGAAGGGCAGTTCGTATTTTGGACCTGCAGGAACATGGTCAGATGATACGAGCATGACCATGGCTATGCTGGACAGTATTAAGAAACTTGGAAGAGTTGATGTGCAGGATATTATGGAACGCTTTGTAGACTGGCTCTTCAATGCAAAATACTGCTCTGTGGGCGAGCCTATCGATGTTGGCGCTGCCTGTTATGAAGGTGTAAAGAGATATCATAGGAACAGGGATATTCATACCTGCGGCAAGACTGGTGAGAGAGCAAACGGAAATGGTTCTCTTATGAGAAATATACCGATAAGCCTGTTCTATGCCGAGAAGGTCAGAAGTGGTGAAGTAACCGTTGATGAAGCAATTAGGGATATACATGCTGTGTCTGCGCTTACGCATAATCATCTGAGAGCTTGCATGGCCTGCGGGCTGGATTTCTTCCTTGTATATGCAGTACTTTATGAGGATGGCAGTCTTGCGGAACGTCTGCAGAAGGGCATAGATGCGGGCTTTAAATATTATGGGGCTGATCCGGCAAATCATAGAGAGATGACGTATTACGGCAATCTGATGTATATTTCCGAACTGGCTGAGTTTCCGGAATCAGAGATCCGCAGTTCTGGTTATGTGGTAGATACCTTTGAGGCTGCAATCTGGTCACTTGTAACTACAGATAATTACAGGGATGCTATGCTGAAGGCGGTTAACCTCGGTGATGATACCGATACGATCGCGGCGATTGCCGGCGGTCTTGCAGGACTATATTATGGCTATGAGAGTATACCTGAGGAGTGGCTTTCTGAACTGGTCAAGAGAGAGTGGCTCGAGGAAATGTGCAGGATGGAGGCGTAGATGATGATTTATGATATTCATACGCATATTTTATATGGTATTGATGATGGCTCGAGAGACAGAGAAATGTCTCTGCAGCTTCTGGGTATGGCTTATGAGCAGGGCGTGCGAGGCGTATTTCTGACCAATCACAGCTATGGGATGGACAGATATTACAGGGATTATTACATCCGTTTTGACGAGTTGAAAAAGCTTGCCGGAGATATGTATCCCGAACTGTCATTATTTAAGGGCTGTGAGATACTTTGCTACCGGGATGAGATGGAGAAAAATGTTCGTAAGATCCGTGATGGAGTGTATCCTGCATTGAATGGTACGAAATATGTTTTGATCGAATTTGATCCGCTCGTCACGAAGGGTGTGCCTGAGATGGAATACTGCATAGACAAGGTTCTGAATGCCGGGTACATACCTGTAATAGCTCATGTGGAGAGATATCATAAGCTTTACGATGATCCGTTGGCAGATATAAGGAAACTGAAGGACCTTGGCTGTAGGGTTCAGGTCAATCTGTACAGTGTTGAGCAGGATCAGGGCAAGGTTGGCGGAGGAACCAGAAAGATACTTGCAAATATGCTTCTGTCGGATCACCTGGTGGATTTTGTCGGAACGGATACGCATAATACAGAATATAAATCACCTGAGGCTGCCGTCGGAGCAAGAGCTTTACGTGAGAAATATGGCGATAACTATGCCGATGAGGTGTTATATAAAAATGCTGAAAATATGCTGATCTAGAATGAGAAATCAGGGAGGATTCTGACAAAGAATGAGGTGATTTTCATGAGCTTTGATGATCAAAATCAAGCGGTAAGTTGAGTCTGCTGGAGTTAGTTATAATTCTTACAATAATTGCTGTTATAGTTTTTACGCTTGAAGCTGTTGTGGGTGAACTGGTCGCGTTTGTGGTTCTGATTATTATTTTTATGGCTATTTGGAATATATGATGAAATGGGAGACTGATTTATGAACATAGAAAACCAAAAAATTCTGTATAAACTTATATCGGGAAATGATGAGTATCTTCTGCGTGAAAACCATGAGGGGGATATCTCACCATCGATAAGGAAGACCACAGCGCAGGATGGGCAGCATCCATATGCAATCGTAATAACCTGCTCGGATTCGAGAGTTATTCCGGAGGCTATATTTTCTGCAGGAATAGGAGAATTGTTTGTTATTCGCGTTGCCGGTAATGTGCTTGATAACCATCAGCTGGGCAGCATAGAATATGCATTTTCACATCTGGATGCCAATCTTATTGTCATGCTTGGTCATACAAAATGTGGGGCTGTCGGCGCGGCTATTCATAGTCATGGAGAATCGGACAGGTATATCAAATATATTATCGATGATATTTCTGAGGCGATTGGCCCAGAGCGAGATGACTATAAAGCTACGGTTCTGAATGTCAGGCATGGTGTGAATATCATAAAGAAAGCCTTTCACGATCATCCGGAGATTGAATCCGGTGAGCTGGATATAGTCGGTGCAGTTTATGATATTGAAACCGGCAAGGTTGAGTGGGTAGACGAGTAACAATATGGTGAGAAAAAGAATGACGAGGGGGAAATTCTGATGGAAATAAAGAAGATATTTTTCGATATGGATGGTGTTCTTGCTGACTTTGATCGTGGTGTAAGAGAGTTTTGCGGGATGGAGCCGACTCCGCAGGGAGATGACTGGCGTCCGGGCATGGATGATCCGATGTGGGCGAAGATCAGAGAGGTTGAACATTATTATGATAAACTGGAGCTTATGCCGGGTGCCAAGAACATGTTTGATACACTTTACGCAAAATATGGCGGCAAGTGTGAAATCCTGACCGGTATACCAAAACCTAAACGTGGAATACTCACATCAGGAGAGGATAAAACTAACTGGGCACACAGGCTCCTTTCGGAAGATCTGGTTGTTAATATTGTATTCCGCGAAGAAAAACCGAACTATTGTACCGGTAAGGATTGTATACTGATAGATGATCTTGAGAAGAATATTGAAGCCTGGGAAGCCATCGGAGGCACCGGAATACGCTTCATAAGTGCTGAAGATGTGTTGAGAAGGATTGGAGAGATAGAGAAGTTTTGATCACGGTAGAGGATAGAATGATATGAACAAAACATGTGAGGAAGCAGATGACATATAACGATGAGAATCTTATTTGGGAAGAAGTTAAAACAGAACATATAGTTCAGGATGAGTGGATAGATTTCAGAAAAACAGCATTTCGGTTTCCAGATGGACGTATATTTGAACCATTTTATACATATAGTCGAAGAGATTATGTTGTGATCGTTGCCTCTGATGAAGAAGGGAAATATCTCTGCGTTCGTCAGTTCAGGCAGGGAATCAGAGAGGTGACTGTCGAATTTACTGCCGGAGGAATAGAACGTAGCGATGGTAAAGAGTATGGGGATCACGTAAACTGTACAGTGGAGGATGCACTTGCGGCAGCAAAAAGAGAACTGCTCGAAGAAACAGGATATGAATCTGATGAGTGGAGGCATCTGATAACAATACCGTCAAATGCGACCATTGCGGATAATATGGCGTATATTTTTACTGCTCATAATTGTAAGAAGAAAGCTGATCAATCATTGGACGAGATGGAATTCCTGAATGTGGAGAAATATACACCGGAGGAAATAGAGGAAATGATTGCCGGCGGAAACTTCAAACAGGCCATGCATGTTATGGCATGGCTGCTTGCGCAAAGAGAATAGAACTTTAATTGTGAGAAAAAAAATATGTGCGGAAGATATTTTATTGACAGATCAGCTGAACTAAAAACTGTTATAAATGAGATGAAGACCTCGGTTCTTGTGAAGCTGTGGGAGAAAACCTCGACGATAGTTACCGAGGGCGAAATACGCCCTACGGATGTCGTTCCGGTCATAGCTTTAAACAGGCGGGGAGAGTCATCTGTATTTCCAATGAAATGGGGTTTTTCGGGAAAGCCTCTCCTATTTAATGCCAGAGTTGAAACAGCGTCGACGAAGCCGAGCTTCAGAAATGAGTGGCTGACGCACAGGTGCGTGATCCCGGCGTCGAACTATTTTGAGTGGAGTCATATTACCGGTGCAGATGGTAAGAGGCGTACTTTGGACAAATACAGTATTAAGCCGGAAGGGGAGAATGTAACGTGGCTCTGCGGCTTATACAGATTTGAAAATGAGATGCCTGTATTTGTGATTTTGACTCGTGAACCGGGCAGTGCGGTGAGCAGGATTCATGACAGAATGCCGCTGATCATTTCGAAAGATATGATCAATGAGTGGATCAGACCGGACTCGGATCCGGATATGATAGTTACAAGGGCGTTGACGGATGTGACGCTGGAGAAGTGTTGTTGAAATAATGAAGAAGCTAAGAAGCTTTCACGAGAAGAGAAATATATAAAGTGATAGTGTCATGTGACCAATAAAACTGGGTTAAAATTACAGCTTTAGATGAACAATGAAAACGATAAAAGTATATAAGGGAGAGAATATGACAAGAGTATATTTGGCAAGTCCGTTTTTTAATGATGTGGAAATAGAGAACCTCTCAAAAGCAGAGAAGATACTCAGGGAGAAGGGGCTGTATGTTTTCAGTCCGCGCGAGCATGAGGTTCGAGAAGGAAACGTGGGCAATCCGGCATGGAGCCTGGCAACCTTCACAAATGACATACGCGGTATCGATTCCTGCGAATATGTTGTTGCGTTGTACTATGGCAATTACAGCGACAGCGGCACGGCGTGGGAGATCGGATATGCTTTTGCAACGAATAAGCCGGTCATTGTCGTGCATTTTGGTGACAGCTCCAATCTTATGATCCACGAAGGCTGCCACAGTAATCTTATGAGTCTGCAGGAACTCAGTGAATACGATTTTGAAACGCTGGATAGAAGCAGATATACCGGAAAAATGTTTTAATGGATGTTTTGCAAGAAGTGTAATGATAAGTAAGGGGCTGCAGAAAATATGACGAATCCTTTTCTTACAACTGAAGAACAAGAGCAGATATATAATGCTTATTCCATGAATTTTAAGGATGAATTTCACAGGACAGGTCCGTATACGTATGAGACTGATTACGGATACGTTATCAGTTTATGCCCTGAAATAAAGTTTACCGGTGAGATGACCGGCAGGATACTGGCGAATCATTACAATATCAGGGGAGCAAATCGCGTTCCCGAATTCATAGATGTATGGGTTAAGGAGGACGATGAGTTGTGCTTTAAATATCGCAATCGCCCGGGACATGATCTTATTTCTGAAGCTGAAAGAATAAAGGTTCTTGAAGAAGAGATAGAAGCCATAAAGAATCAGAAGGGCATGGATGATCAGAGCTACGAGCTGTACAATAAAGCTGTGGTTAAGCTTCATGCCAGGAAGGAAGAGGAGAACCTGTATTTCAGAGAAGCTGAGATGTATTGGTCACTGATCAAAGAGCGTGACAGAGCACTACTGGTAAAGAGGAAAGAAGAGCATTTGGCAGTGGCAGATCAAAATAAAAAATTGGTTATTTCAGATATGAATTCTCTGGTCGATGAGTGTGACAGAGACATAAAAAGTTTTACGGCTTTTGCTAAAAGTGAAAGCTCTGCAACTGAAATCACGGATGCGGCAAATGAAAAACTGAAATCCCTGCGTGACACATGGATAGAGGCTCTGGCTATAGTGAATGATCGGGGATTTGATGACGAAGGCGATTATTCATATGCAACCCTGGGATACAAACTGAGCCTTGCATATAAGGAACGCTCGGAGATATTAAATGAATTCAGATTTGGGCTCGAAAGAAAGAATCTGGAGGAAGAATACGAAGAGTTTGATGCGCACCGGAAGCCGGAATTCTGAACGTTTGATGCGCACCGGAAGCCGGTAATTTGACTATTGGATAAAAAACAGGAGTGAATCTTGAAGCTGAAACTTAGAAATGATGCGGAGTATATCATTCATAATTCAATACAGGCAGTTTTACCGGATGAGGCTGTAATCAGAGCTCTGAAGAACTATAACGGAAGCGGCGGGAAAACGATACTTGTATCTGTTGGAAAGGCAGCATGGCAGATGGCGATGGCTGCCAAAAGAGTTCTGGAAAAGGTTGATAAGGGTATAGTCATAACAAAATATGATCACGTTAAGGGTGATATAGAGGGCGTCGAATGCTATGAGGCGGGGCACCCGGTACCGGATCAGAATGGCTTTGATGCAACCGCGAGAGCTCTGGAAATGGTTAAGGGACTTTCCGAGCGGGATACAGTTATATTTCTTCTGTCAGGAGGCGGAAGTGCATTATTTGAACTTCCTATGATTACGGGGGACGAGCTGGCTGATATTACAAAACAGCTGCTTTCGTCAGGGGCTGATATTGTTGAGATAAATACGATAAGGAAGAGGCTGAGCCGGGTTAAAGGTGGAAGATTTGCACTGGCTTGTGCGCCTGCTAAGGTTTTTTGCGTTGTGCTGAGTGATATAGTTGGAGATCCGCTGGATATGATTGCAAGCGGACCGGCATGTCCGGATAGTTCTACCTGCGAGGATGCTCGGAGGATAGTCGATAAATATAAAATCAGATTATCAAGTGAGGCAGCGGGACTTATGGATATCGAGACACCAAAGAGCCTGGATAATGTTGAAACTATGATCACGGGCTCGGTTCGCGAACTTTGTAAAGCTGCTGCTGAGTCCTGCAGAAAGCTTGGTTATGAAACTGAAATACTGACAGACAGCTTATGCTGTGAAGCGAGAGATGCCGGAAAATATCTGGCCGAGATAGCTGAACGTTATTCTAAAACAGGCAGAAAACTTGCATTTGTTGCCGGAGGAGAAACGGTGGTTCATCTGACAGGTAATGGCAAGGGCGGAAGGAATCAGGAGCTTGCGTTAAGTGCTGCTTTGGAGATCAGCAGATTGGAGAGAAGCGTGGCTGTATTTTCCGTAGGAAGCGATGGTACGGACGGCCCGACTGATGCAGCGGGTGGATATGTTGATACAGATACTCTTGTCGAACTCGCAGATAAGAATATCGATATTCATAAGGCTCTGGCGAATAATGATTCATATAATGCCTTGAAGACGGTGGGTGGCCTGATTGTGACCGGCCCAACCGGAACAAATGTGAATGATGTGGCGGTTGTGCTGATTGATTAGAAATGAGTTGACTGATCTATGGGAGATAAACATGACAAAAGATAATATTATTCTGATCGGTATGCCGGCTTCCGGTAAAAGTACAGTTGGCGTTATTCTTGCCAAGGTATTGGGCAAGGATTTTGTGGACAGCGACATAGTGATTCAGCAGCGGGAAGGTGCCAGATTAAGTGAACTTATAGAAAAATACGGCGTGGATGACTTTATGATACGAGAAGAAAAGGCAATACTTGGAATCGATGTATCGAATACCGTTGTGGCAACTGGTGGAAGCGCGGTTTACAGTGATAAGGCAATGAAGCATCTTGCGGAAGGCGCAAAGGTTGTATATCTCAAAGTTGAGCTTGAAGAATTAAAGAATCGTCTGTCGGATATTAATGGCAGAGGAGTTGTGCTTAAGGAAGGTGAAAACCTGAAATCGATATTTGAAACACGGTCAAAGCTATACGAAAAGTATGCTGATATCACAGTTGTGGAGGATGACACTACCATCGAAGATACTGTGCGGTTAATCTGTGAATTGGAAAAAGGAGAAGCTTCTGCTAAAAAAGAGGGATGGATTTCTATAGAAGATGCTTCCGTACAAAAAGGAAGCTGATTTTCTGAAGAAGCTATTTGAACAAACTGATTAGATAGGTTCAAAGCTTGCTATTATCAATAAGCTTTCATACGAAGAGAAAAAACATATTCTGGAGGGCATCTTAAAAACCGGCGACAGGACAGGTATAATCATAAGAGCAATTGCATTGCAGCTCAATAAAAATGACCCGTTACTGGATAAAAAGGTTTGTCCGAAGTGTGGAGCCATGGACAGCATGCATATGTTTAGTGAATATCGCAGCAGAATTGACATGAATGTCAGAGGTTATTGCTGTGATAAGTGTAAATACGAGAGTCTTGAGCAGGATGGCCTGGGAGAGGTCGAGTATGCTGCGGTCACACTGAGAAAATTCATAGAAGTCTTATAGAGAGAAAGGAAGAAAATGCATTCATTAAGAACAAGAATCACTGTAACAATGCTCGGTTTGATTCTCGTGGCTCTGGTGATCGTTACACTACTCAGTGCCGTATTTATACGAAAAACCGAAACTCATAAATCTGATCAGCTGCTCGTTATGCTGTGTGATTCCGGCAAGGAGAGTCTTGATTATTATTTTGACAGCGTTCAGAACTCAGTATTACGTGTCACTGCATTTGTAGAAGAAGATCTGAATGGTCTGGAGGACGAACAGCTTGCTCAGCATATGGAAAATGCCAGGGAGTATTTTGGCATGATGGCTTCCAAGACAAAAGGTGTTCTGACATATTATTACCGTATTGATCCGGCGGTTTCATCAACAGTCAAGGGTTTCTGGTATACCGATCTGAACGGAGAGGGCTTTGAAGAGCATGAAGTTACTGATATTACGCAGTATGATATGGAGGATACGTCAAAGCTTGTATGGTTTACCATTCCTAGGCATGAAGGCAAGCCAATCTGGCTGGCACCATACATCACTGATAATCTCGATGTACGCGTAATCTCTTATGATGCACCGGTTTACTGGAAGGGGCAGTTTATCGGCGTTGTCGGTATAGAAGTCGACTACTCGACAATGGCGTCAGAGGTTAATGGAATCCGACCATACGAAAGCGGATACGCTTTTCTGAGCGATGAGGATGGAAAGCTTTTCTATCATCCACAGATAGATGTCACGGAACTGTCTGATGACGCTGCATATGAAATACCACCTGAAGCGACCGGTGACGGTACCTTCATACGGTATAAGTATAAGGGAGAGGATAAAATTGCGGCATGGCGCACTCTGAGCAACGGGATGCGTCTGAATGTCACGGTTCCTGTTTCCGAAACAGAGGGTGACTGGAAGGGGCTCGTTCTGAATATTGCGCTGAGTGCCATTGTGGTACTGTTATTGGCAAGCCTCTTTATGATGTTTTATACCAGACGTATCACAAGGCCGCTCGAACAGCTGACTGAGGCAGCAGAGCAGGTTGATCAGGAAAATTATGATTTTGAACTGCCTTACGACGGTGATGATGAACTTGGCAGACTTACTCGGTCGTTCAGAACGCTTTCGGATAATGTGAAGGTTCATATCAGTGACCTGAACGGGCAGGTGTTTTTTGATGCGCTGACACACGTGAAGAATAAGGGGGCTTTTACAAACGCTCTAGAAGAACTGCAGGAACAGATAGAGCATGGTGAGAAGGCTCCGGAGTTTGCTGTAGGAGTGTTTGACTGCGACTCCCTGAAGGTGATCAATGACCAATACGGTCATGTTAAGGGTGATATTTACCTGAAAACTGCCTGCAGTACAATCTGTGATGTATTTAAGCATTGCCCGGTATTCAGAATCGGCGGTGATGAGTTCGCTGTTATTGTTCGGAATGCGGATTACAGCAATATGGAAGCTCTCATAGAACAGTTTGATCAAACTGTCAGTGAGATAAATACATCGTCAGTTGAACCGTGGAAACAGGTGTGGATTTCAAAGGGGTTTGCTATATTTGATCCGGCAGATGACAGTACGGCGGTCGGCGTGATGCAGCGTGCAGATAAGCTCATGTATGAGAATAAAAGAGACAGGAAAAAGCATGGGAAGATAAATCTGAATCCGCCTGCAGATAGATGAGTATAAAATGACAGAAGAGCATGTCTTCAAATAGCTTCGACGATAAATATAGAGGCATTGCAGGTATTATATGTGGTATGTGAAATTGAAGCAGTGTCGAGATAGGAGGAGGTAACAGTATGGATTTTCAGTCATGGATTGAGGGGATTGACGGACTGGCCAGTCTGTATTCGTTTGATATATTGGAGGACGGATCGTTCAGTGAGATCCGACTTATGGCGGTTAATGAGCAAAATACCGGAATGCTGCAGATGAACCCTGCGGCACCGGAGTTTTATCCGGGTATTCCTTATCGTAATTACTGGATGGACCTGAATTTTGAGAGCTTCGTGTACAAATGTGCATGTACCTCCAAGCCGCTTTATTCTTATGTGAACGCTCGAGGAGTATGGTTGAAGGGATTTTATCTCCCGGTAAAAGATGCATGGGTTGAAGAGGTACAGGAGAATGATGATAAGAAGACGGTTTACTGCCTTTATGTGATAACCTACTCGGATCAGGTGGAAACCGAATCGATGACGCAGAAGTCGTCCGAGGTGGCGAATGCGGTTATGGATATCAGTATCAAATTACATGAGACTCCTGATTTTTACCAGTCTATGGCAGCCGTAGCAAAGGAAATTAAACAGTTTTGCGGAGCAGAAAAGTGTTCTCTTTATACTGTCGATAAGAACAGAAGAACCTGCACCTTTATCAGTGAAAGCGGCGTCCGGGATGAATATCTTGAAGCATTTGCAGCTGAAATGGGAAGAACTACTTTTGAGGTGGCTGAAGCATGGGAAAAGGATCTTGCGCTTAGTGACTGTCTGCTTCTGGAGAATCTTAAGGTTATTGAAGAACGTGATCCGGAGTGGTATCAATCCCTCTGCCGGCACGGAATCCATAATATTATCCTGTATGCTGTTCGTTCAAATCAGATGCTGGTTGGATTTATCTGGGTTGCAAACTATGACACTACTGCCGAGGAGAAGATCAAGGAGACTTTGGAACTCAGCAGTTTCCTGCTGGCAGCAGTAATCTATAATCATCAGCTGCTGGCACGTCTGGAAGTCAAGAGTATGGTTGATGAATTGACACAGCTGAAGAGCAGAAATGCTCTGAATGAGCGCGTGGAAAAGCTGTCATCAGGATCAGAAGATTATGTTTCACCAAAGAGCATCGGAGTTATATTTGGGGACCTGAACGGACTTAAGACTGTAAATGATGAAAAAGGGCATGAGGCAGGAGACAGGCTGCTCGTAAGAGCCGCTTCGCTTTTAAGGATTGTGTTCGGAGATTGGGAAATATACCGTGCCGGTGGAGATGAGTTTGTAATCCTTTGCCCGGATATTTCGGAGGAAGAAATGGAAAAACAGCTTTCCGAGATCCGCAAGCTTTCGGAGAGTACAGCTGATGTGAGTTTTGCCTTTGGATCCGCTTACTGCAAAGGTGAGCAGAACATTCGTCAGGCGATAAAGATGGCGGATGCGCAGATGTATAAGGATAAAGAGAGTTATTACCGAAATCATCCCGAGAAGGATCGCCGCGTGAGAAATAGGGATCAAATAAATAACTGAAAGTTAAAAGGGCGCTGCAGGTAGGCTGAATAATCGCATTGCAAATAGATCAGGAGAAAAACATATGACCAATGAAAAGCCGGAATTAAAATACGACAATACAGTTGAGGGGATATTTCTACAAAGAAATAATAGATTCACTGCAGAGGTTATGATAGGGAACGTGCGAGAGGCTGTTCACGTAAAAAATACCGGAAGATTAAAGGATTTACTTGTACCAAATGCAAAGGTTATTCTTCAGCGCAATAGTAATCCTAATAGAACCACTGGGTATGATCTGATATCCGTATATAAATCAGAATTAGAATGGGTTAATATTGATAGTCTCGCACCTAATGTATTGGTAAAGCAATACTTAGAACCTTTATATGATGTTGTTAAACCTGAGCATAAATACGGCGATTCCAGATTTGACTTTTACATGGAGAAAGGCGAAGAAAAGTACCTGATGGAGGTAAAAGGATGTACTCTTGCTGAGAATCCGAAGAAGGGTATAGGGTATTTTCCGGATGCTCCTACCGAACGTGGAGTTAAGCATCTTAATGAGTTGATCAATGCTGCAAGAGAAGGCTATCATTGTACAATCGCTTTTGTTATTCAAATGAATGGGATTCATTATGTATTTCCTAATGATGCGATTCAACCTGAGTTTGGACAGGCGCTTGTCAGAGCGGCAAAAGCCGGAGTTGAGATTGTATATCATACCTGCCGTGTGGAGGCGGATAGTATACGAATTACAGGAACGATGGGGGATACAAGTAGGTACATGAAAGCTTAGAAATCATAGAAAAGTGGTGAGAAGAAAGTATAAAACGGTTTGGAAGTACAAAAGAATTGGCATGTCCGATAGTATATGCTGATAAGATAAATGTGGGAATCGGTGTATTGTGCCGGTTCCCTTTTTTGATGCATCTTCATTGTTGACTGCAAGTATATTTGAATATAAAAACATCATTGTTAACGTAATGATTTGACATAAGAATAGCCGGCGAAGCAAAAATGGTGGTATTCTTATCGACCACCATATTATTTAAAACAGGGGTAGATAGAACCATATAAAAAGAATAATAGTTATTCGGCGTCTAAGGTGGATCCTTCGGATCATGATATAGATATGTATTACGAGGATTACAAAGATGAGTTTGAGGATGAGGATGACGCCTGGGATGATTTTGAAGATAACGAAGAATATTGGGATGAATACTGATGGGAGGATACATGTTTAGAAGATTAAAGTATTGGATGATGAGGAAGAGAAATTGCAGGAGCTGCTGTCTGACATGTAAGTATTATGCGGAGTGTAGGAGGGAACTGTTGGGGGATAAGGATTAATGAAATTGTTTTTTTGCACTGCTGTCCGATTTATATACCCTTTAATTTTTCGGCAAATTGTGGTAAAATATCCCTGTGGTTATAGGACTACAAAACTTAGGAAAAACGTATGGAGAAGGCGGGTTTTCTGGAACACGGGGGTAGGTCGTTATGAAGGGGAAAAATCAGAAGCTTAAGCTTCTTTATTTGGCGAAAATAATGCAAGAGCAGACAGATGACACTCACGCTCTTTCCATGTCCGAAATACTTGCGGAGCTTGCGAAGCATGAAATTCTGGCACAGCGGAAGAGTATTTACGAGGATCTGGCT
>OCTW011611137.1_pt1 | contig 41631 bp, 45 predicted proteins | sample 1539671 | NCBI WGS metagenome assembly OCTW01 (sample SAMN02144230, study PRJEB22623) | gut metagenome | biome: sheep rumen | host: Ovis aries | place: New Zealand
ACGCCGAAAGTACTTGGGGGGAAGCCCCCTGGGAGGATAGGAAGCCGCTGATTAGGGAAAAAAGCACTAGCTTATGCTAGTGCTTTTTTTTGTGGTTAGTGATTAGTGGGAAGTGAAGAAAACAGGACACCAGCCCAATACGGCTGGTGTCCTGTTCATTAGATGGCTGCCTGCGAACTGCGGCCTGCGTTCTGTGGCTGCTGCCCTTTCCGGCCTGCAAACGGCGCCCTTTTCTCTTGAAAATACAAAAGGACTGAAAAAGTGGACCGGATATGTCTAAATACAATAACATCAATTCTCATAAAATATTATGCGAAAGATACTTTATATTGTATAATATAACTGTAAAAATACTGAATATATGGTGCTCATGGTGTTGTATTTACCAATAAAGGAGTCTTTATTATGAAAGATATTCGCATTGAAAAAGTTATTGGCCGGGAAATCCTTGATTCACGGGGAAATCCTACCGTGCAGGCCGATGTGTGGTTGTCCGACGGAACCCTTGGCCGCAGTGCTGCTCCCAGCGGTGCCTCGACGGGACAGTTTGAAGCATTGGAACTGCGTGACGGCGATGCACAGCGCTTTGGCGGCAAAGGCGTTACCCAGGCCGTTAGTCACGTCAATACGGTATTGCAGGATGTTCTGAGAGGTCAGAATCCTTTTGATACGTATGGCATTGACAGCCTGATGATTCACGCCGATGGCACGCCTGATAAGTCACGCCTCGGCGCCAATGCCATTTTAGCTGTATCGCTGGCCTGCGCCCATGCAGCTGCTGCATCCCTGGGGATTCCCCTTTATCGTTTCCTCGGCGGCGTCAATGGCAATTATCTGCCTGTACCGATGATGAACATTCTAAATGGCGGTGCCCATGCAGCCAATACGGTTGACGTCCAGGAATTTATGATCATGCCGGCAGGAGCTTCTTCGTTCAGGGAAGGTCTGCGCTGGTGCGCTGAAGTTTATCATTCTCTGGCAGGTCTTCTGCAGGCCAGAGGATTGGCTACTTCTGTTGGCGACGAAGGCGGCTTTGCTCCGGATCTGGCCAGCGATGAAGAGGCTATCCAGTATATCATTCAGGCCATTGAAAAAGCTGGTTATGAACCGGGTAAAGATTTCGTCCTTGCTCTTGATGCCGCTGCCAGCGAATGGAAAGGGCCGAAACCGGGCGTTTACGTTCTGCCCAAGAGCGGTCAGTCCTTTACGACAGATGAACTCATTGCACACTGGCAGAAGCTTTCCCAGGCTTATCCCATTTACTCCATCGAAGATGGTTTGGATGAAGAAGACTGGGATGGCTGGTCCGCTTTGACAAAGGCCCTGGGACAGCGCGTACAGCTCGTTGGTGACGACTTATTCGTTACCAATACAAAACGTCTGGCCAAAGGGATTGCCCAGGGTTGCGGCAATGCCATCCTCATCAAGCTCAATCAGATTGGATCTGTATCGGAAACGTTGGAAGCCATCAAAATGGCACACCGCGCTGGTTATCGGGCCATCGTTTCCCATCGTTCCGGTGAAACAGAAGATACATCTATTGCTGATTTGGCCGTCGCTCTGAATACGGCACAGATCAAGAGCGGTGCACCAAACCGTAGCGAACGTGTGGCGAAATACAACCGTTTGCTTCAGATTGAAGATGAATTGCGTGGCCAGGGAATCTATCCCGGCTTCCAGGCATTTGGCATCCAGCGCTGAGTGCAGTGCTCTTGTCTCTGCATACAGAATTTATGTGAAATTAGAGACCGATATAGGAAAATATCCGTCTTCAGGAGCGTAAACAACGGGAGACTGCTAAAACTTACAGTATAAAAGGCACCAGCCAAAGTGAGCTGGTGCCTTTTAAGTTTGATGTTTGACGAAACGGCCTGCCGCCTGCGAATGCGGCCTGAGAATTGCAATTTTTCCTTCTGCTAGCCGCTGACCGCTAACTTTTCCCTACTTCAGTGTCAGGAGAAGCGCCATTTTAAAGTTGTCATCTGCCTGTACGGCGTGACGGGCCCCGGCGGCGAATTTGATGGTCTCTCCCTTATGGATTGTCAGAGGCGTACCTTCATAGGTGATGGTAGCTGTGCCGTCTAATGCAAATACCAGAGCTTCGCCCGGTGCGGCGTGTTCCGAAAGGCCCGTGCCAGCAGCCAGACTCATGACGACGAATTTTAATTTTGGATCGGAAATGATATCCATATTGATGATTTTTCCATCCTGGTAAGGAACGAGATTAGCGAGCTGAAATACGTTTCCTTCTTTGATTATGTCGTTCATAGTCGATTCCTCCTGTAATGTCAATTCACTATAAATAGTATCAATATCGGCCTTCATGCCAATGGGAATATGACGCGGTGTCAGAATGCTGTCGCCGGTCTGTAGTATTTGTAAGATGCCGTCTGGCGTGTATATGGTCAGCGTTCCAGCCACTACGTGCAGCCATTTGGGATAGGCATAGCTTTCGGCACTGATATCGGTGTGAGCCGCCATAGAAAAATAGGAAAAAGCATATCCGTTTTTCTGAAATTCCTGACTGGAAATGGTGCAGCCGGGAACAGGTGTGTTTTCCTGTGTGATAGAAAAGATTTTTCCTACCGGTTCTTTCATGGTATCACCTCATTAGTAAATTAATTCTATACATAGTATACGTAATTTTTTATGATTTATCCGTTGTATTTCTAACGAAATTATATTTCTTGATCAATTATCTTACATGTCACTATCAGGCGGCCACTATGCCAGAAGTAAAACCAAAGATTAACGAGGCACAGGGGGAATGAGGTCCATGCAGCAATGCAAAAATGCTATGCCAAAGAGACGATGCTGATCAATGCCTATGCCCCGGAGGTATCTGTCTGCTGGAGACGCGGGAAGCTATGCGGGAGACGTACGTTTTCCATATAGGAAGTTCCATTCCGGTTATTCCCCATCTACGCCCTACACAAGCTGCTTATTTTTGCGTATAATATATCTGTTGTTTTGTTAAGATAAAGGAGGATTCTTTTGGAAGAAACGATACTGTTTGATATATGGACTATTGCCCAGGTCGTTCTCATCGATCTGGCATTGGGCGGCGATAATTCTATCGTCATTGGCATGGCCGCAAAAAATCTGCCTCATCATTTGCAGAAGAAGGCCATTCTGTACGGAACCGGCGGGGCTATTGTCCTGCGTTTCCTCATGGCTGCTGCCGTTGTCTGGCTGCTGCAGATTCCCTATCTCAAGACTGTCGGTGCTATCCTGCTGGTCCTTATTGGTATTAAGCTCATCGGAGCCGATGATGACGAAAATATTCACGTAGAAGCGAAGGATTCCCTATTTGCGGCCGTGCGCACTATCATTGCCGCCGACGCCCTCATGAGCCTCGACAACGTGCTGGGAATCGTCGGTGCCACCGGCGGCCACCTGGGGCTTCTGGTGCTGGGCATGATGATTTCCGTTCCTATCATCATCTTTGGCAGCACTATCGTCATCAAAATCATGAACCGTTTTCCCATACTGGTCTATATTGGCGGGGCCATCCTCGGTTGGGCTGCCGGCGGGATGCTGGCAACGGATCCGTATTTTCCCTATGGAAAAGGAAATGAAACGGTGATTCAGGGCATATTGGTTGCTGTTACCCTGGCCGGAGGATTCCTCTGGAAAAAACGGAACGACCGGAAACAGAAAGCCCGTAAGTAGGCCGGCCTTCTGGTTGCGACGGCTCTGGCAGAAGGTATCAGCAAACCTAAAGACATGGCAAAATAATGTAAATATTTCACTTGACTTTTGTTGTGAATATGGTATTATATACAAGTCAGGTGACGGGGCGTAGCGCAGTTTGGTAGCGCGCTTGGTTCGGGACTAAGAGGTCGCAGGTTCGAATCCTGTCGCCCCGACCATATTTACACATTGGGTGTTGATCCCGACAGCACCGTGAAAACTTCATAGAGTGCAACAATGTGTAAGGCATGGAGAGGTGTCCGAGTGGCTGAAGGAGCATGATTGGAAATCATGTGTACGGCTACAGCTGTACCGAGGGTTCAAATCCCTCTCTCTCCGCCAAAGCAATGAAACGGCTCTGTACGATATATAGCGATACATAAATCGCTTAGTACAGGGCCGTTTTCGTGTTTATAAAAATATTTCCGTATCGCATATTATCACAAAAGAACTATAGGTATTCCCTATCTATTCCCTATTAGGGAATTTTTGAGCATTTCGTTTAAAAAAAATAGGGAACGAAGGCCTATAAACCGCACAACCATGCGCTTTTCAATGGTTAGGTTATTTTTTCAATAGCTTCGACGGCTTCGTTTTCCATGGCATCGGTAACGTGCGTATAGACTGACAATGTCGTTGCCGGTTCGTTGTGACCGACACGCTGCATGATTGCTTTGAGAGATACCCCGGCTTCCGCCAGTATACTGATATGGGTATGCCGGAAGATATGCGTGCTCAGGTGTTTGTCATAATGGATCTGACGCAGAATCTTATTGACGTATGATAGATCTATGGGACCGCCATCAGTATTGGTGAAGATATATGATTCGTCATCCTTGTCATGTTGTGTTGGTTCCCAAAGGCGCCGGCGTTTATTCCGTAGCTGGAAATGTTCCAGGATTTCCCTGGCACGTTTATCCAGCTTGACATGCCGGATAGAGTAGATATTTTTCGGACTGCCACGATGTGGAATGTCTCCCTTTTTCCGTGCCCATACAAGGGTAGCATTGACATATATCTCATGCCCATCATAATCCTTGTCACGCAGTGCTGCCAGTTCCCCGAAACGCAGCCCTGTCAGTGACTGGAATTCGCAGATCAGTGCCACGGTGGGAGATTTTTCACGGATCCGTGATAATACATCATGCAGTTCCTTCCTGGACAAGAACTTTTCCCGTTTATGCTCAACGTCTTCCACAGACTGCTGTGGTTTTGGTACCGATATCCGGCGGACAACGTCGGCCGAATCTATCTGCCCCAGGCGTTCAGCTAGAAGGAATGATGCATTCAGTACAGTATATACTTTCTTGCCATATGCATAGGAAAACCGTTTTACCAGTCTGGTGATGACATCCTGCAGGTATACAGGAGTTATCAGTTGTACCTGGGTATCTTCCGGGAAGTATTCATGCAGCCGTTTTTGTACCATCTGATAGCCGAGAAGAGTAGAATCTTTTACGAATCCCTGCCGGCTGTTGATGTACGATTGAATGATATCGAAAAGCAATACATTTGTCCCGTGGCAATTGGTCTTTTCCTGTATCATCAGTTGTAGCTTTTCGGCAGCGGCCTTTTTGGCCATATTGGATTTCGATGGCATCGTCACGGATACTTTTTTCCGTTTGCCTGTCAAAGGTTCAACGTATGTTTCCCGGAAAGCATAACCGGTCTTTGTTTTTTCCATCCACATAATATCAACCTCCTTATGGATATAAAAGGCTGATTCGTGGTATACTGTAAACGTAAATCAGCCCATTGGGTGGCTTTTTACATTGCCGGTACGGTACTGGTAATACCACCGGCGCATCCCGTCTTCTGCTGGTAACAGGAGACGGGATTTTTTTATTGTTTGATAATTTCGATGTATCGTTCTAATTCGGCCTTTTCGTATTTGGCGATGAGCGATACCATTTTTTCTGGATTTTTATTGTCGGCGTGGTACGCGTCGAAGCAGTCGTAATACTTGCGTCGGTCCGTGAATTTGATGTCGACGGGGAGCAAGCCGTTTTTTATTAGCTCAAAGTTTAGCAGTAAGCGGCCTGTGCGCCCGTTGCCGTCGATGAACGGATGAACGGATTCAAATTCAAGATGGAGCAGTGCCACGGCTTCGATGATGTGCCTTTCCTGTTTCCATTCTTCATACTGTTGGATCAGCTGCTCAACGGCCGGCTGCACCATGTACGGCTGCGGCGGTGTATGGAGCGCGCCGAGAATTCGGACTGGGACGTTGCGATACTTGCCGCGGTTTTCCCTGTCGTTCATCAAGACGAGGGAATGGATCGTCTTGATGTCCGATTCCGTCAGCGGCGTGTTGTGCGACGCCAAGTCGATGATATAGTAAAAGGCGTCCTTGAAGCCGATGACATCGAGATGGTCGCGCAGGGGCTTTTCGGCAATGGTAATGCCTTCCTGCAGGATAAGGGCCGTCTCACGAAGCGTCAGCGTATTGCCCTCGATAGCGTTGGAATTGTACGTCGTCTCGATGATAAATTCATCGCGCAGCCGTTGCAGTTCGGTTTTACTCAGCGGGCGCAGGCCACGCAGTGTATTTTTTAGGGTGTCGATTTCGGTTAAGATTTGGTTCATGATATGTGCCTTTCAATATTTTATATTCTCTCTAAGGTTACGCGTTCAAATGAGTCAAGGTGCGTAATAGGGCTTTTATATATTAACTCGGACTCACTGCGTTTTTCATTGGCCGTATATCGAATTTTGTACTGCCAACCATCACAGTTTGCATATAAGTCTCGAATTTCCTCAACATTGTCGTAAGTCACTATCCAATGACGCTGTTCAAGACCTTGTATGATTTGAGATAGTTCGGCGTGATACCCTACATCAAGTGCGTTTTTGTAAAGCTTTTTCCCTTGTTTGAAATATGGTGGGTCGAAGAAAATAAATATGTTTGCATCAAATGGTTCAATGATTTGATGAATAAACTCTCGACCATCTTGATTATAAAGATGTATTCTGTTGCGCAGAGCATATATTTTTTGTATTTTTTTGACGAGCTTCGGCTTGTTAAAACGACAGTCAAGCTTATACTTAGCGGTTTGATTTAAGCCGCCAATAGGGCCGCCTTCAATAATTCCCGACCGATTTGTACGATTTAAGAAAAATGTTGCCCATGCTAAATCGAAATTATACCCATGAATATTTTTTAGTCGGTTGTATATGGCACGTTGTTTATGCCATTCTTCCAAGGTTACAGGAGTGTTTAATATTTTTTTTACCATGTTATCGGCGTGGTTAAGGATCGCATACCATACGGAATAGATTGCCGGATCGTAATCATTTAGTATGACTTGGCTTACCTTATTATTTAAGAGTAACGACATGGCCACGCCTGCACCGCCGCAAAAAGCTTCACAATATGTTGCATTTTCTAAATGGTTTATTTCTAAAATATGAGAAATGTATTTGAATAGCTGGGATTTTCCGCCAGGATAGCGTAATGGTGAATTATTACTTGGCATATTGTCACCTCCTTTGAAATTAAGTATATCAAAATCTATATAGGTTGGCCATTGCTAGTTATAGGGGAGGAAGGAAAATCCTTTTTGATAGTTTGTTATAAGCTTTTTCTAACTGATTGCGAAATTCGTTTAGTTCTTTTTCATGTTGTAAGGCATAGAAATGAAATAAGTTTGTTGCATCGAAAGTGGTCTGATATTTTTGAAACCATTTTTTATATGAATCTCTATTTACCGTATCTGGATCAGTTAAAGTCTCATGCTGGAAAAGTGTTCTGGTTATTCCGTGTAAGAAACAATCTTCTCGATCAAAATATTGGTCAGAACTTTCAGAAGAATTTCTTAAAAAATGATTTAAAGTTTGCTCAGGCGACATTCGACCAGGCAGTATTAATATAGTATAAACTTCATTATTTTTTAAATTTTCTATGGCGTGAAGTGTTGATTGATCTTGAGGGATATCGCCGTCAAAGATAACAATTTTGGTACTGGCATAGAGCGGATCTCCCTTAATTAAAGATATCATGGAATTTTTTCCAATTTTTATAGGTAAAAAGCTAAAATGATTTTCTAGTGTTGTACCTTTTATTATATTTTTTATGAACCATCTAGCTTCATCATCTTCTGTCAAAATTTGAGCCTTATGTGTATCTTGAAGAATTGGATCTTCTAGAAGCAGTGAACGAATAACGTCGTATCGGGGATTTCTAAGTGTTTTTACTTCTTCTACATTATTAGCAATACTCATATAATACAGTTCGATAACATTGTTATTATCGATAATATTATGTGCTGTTTTTTTTGAAATATAACTTAGCAAGCTTAAACTATGTGTAGTACAAACAATTTGTAAATCTAGTTCCTTTGCTGATTTTAAGAGATAATCGAATAATCTGTTTTGTGCGGAAGGATGTAACGTAGCATCTATTTCATCGATCAATAAAAGCCCGCCGTTATAATGCTCCTTACGAGACTCTTTCAGTAATCTAAAGGAATCTACTGCAAGTAAAATTTGCCCCAGATTATCCTGCCCTGCTGAATTAGTGAGATAGTCATAATTTGAAGTAGTGATTCCGACGACTTGTTTTCTAGCAGTCTCATCAATAGATATTGTACTTGTTTCTTTTATGTCATTAGGAAGTGAAAGGATTTGTGTATAAGCTTTATTTCTCTTTTCTGTGAGAGTGGGGAATTTATCTGTATATTTTTTCCTTTTTAAATCTTGGGTATCAGACTCTCCCAAAGGGTAAAATCTTGAAAGCCCTAAAAATAAAGTTGGCCAATTTTTCTTTTTAGAATGTCGCTTTTTACTTTTCTTATCTACATATTCAGGGATAATTCTTGGTCGTAATTTAATTTGCTTTTCTGCTGTTTTAAGATCAGTTTTTTTGTGTGTTTGCCAGGTTATTCTACAGACTCTAGAGTCACCGTCATCGAAATTAATAGTTAAGATATTAGATTGAGTTTGGTCAAAATCTTGACTCATTTTAAAAATTTCACTAAATTCAGTACGAAATTGCTTTTGTAGAATTGGGCGCCCGTCTTTAATTTTCAACTCACTAGAATTACCTAATATTCCTAGTAATGTTGATTTTCCAACTGCGTTAGTCCCAGAAAAAATGGTGATATATCTTCCTAAAAGAAAATCCTGATTCTTGAAAAGACGAAAATTGTTAATGCTTAATTTGCTAATTTTCAAAATAAATCACTCCTATAAGTCATTGCGATTAAGAGATTATTTCTGATGTCTTTTAAGCAATAAAAAACTCAAACTCTGACAAATCTACGATGTTTTGTTTCTGCGTATGAATCATCTTTTCAAGCAGGTCAGCCTGTTCTTCATTGGTAAAGTCATTGCCTTGAATATGCGTCAGTTCGTGCAATACGGCTGCCATTTGTCGTTTATGGCATAGGTTGGTATTAATCAGGATGGTATAGCTGCCGTCCTCGTTTTCGTGTGTAAGTGCCCGGATGTGGAAGGGCAGTATCTGATACGTCAATACAATATTCACTCTTCGTTCTTGCCTTCCTTTGCTTTCAATCCATGAATCAGATTCAGGACAATATCGATATCGTCTTTACTCAGGTCTTTGCTGGCATCGAACAAGATGCGCTTCTCCGGGTTTGTACGCAGCTCTTCAGCCAGCTGGGCAACTTCCGGGTCGGTGTAGTAGCCATCATTTGTAGGGGCGTCTGAGTCCCAGCCCATAAGTGCTCCAGGTGTAGTATGTAAGGCTATTGCGATTTTTTCAATTTTATCTGATGGAATATTTCCAATTACCCCTGATTCGTACCGCTGAATTGTTTGTTTACTAACGCCAACAATTTTGGCGACATCATCCAAAGTCATATTCTGCTGTAATCTTGCTTTTTTTATATTTCTATTTAACATCGCCATAATAAGTCCTCTCTTTTTGATATCATTAGTATGTGTCTTGCAACTGCATTATATCACAAAAATTACTTATTACGCAACAAAAAAGTGTTAAATTAGGTCGAAAATCACTTGACACGAAACAATGTAGAATGTATACTTTAACTATGAAAGTTACGTATTACGTAACAAGAAAGGGGGTGAATATAAATGGTTGATACAGACGCATTACGTGGAATTATTGCCCGCGAAAGAAAATCTCAAGTACAAGTTGCTGAATTGTTAGGAATTTCACCTAAAACCTTTTATGAAAAAATGAAAAAAGGAGTATTTGATTCAGACGAGATGTATAAAATGGTTAAAGAACTAAACATCAAAAATCCTGTAGAAATTTTTTTTGCTGATGAGGTTACGCGTTAAGTGACAAAATTAAACAGTAAGGAGGCACGTAAATGACGAACGAAGAAAAATTAGCCATTGTATTGCAATTAGTGAATGGGCTAAAAGCGAACGAATGGCGACGTATCAAAGCCATCATTGACCGTCAATATAAAGAAAAGGGCACCAAGCTGGCGCTTGATGACCTTTCCTGCGAATCAATAAAAAGATGGTTTGATATGGAATCTTCAAAAAATTAATTATCTGGAGGCTAAAATGGAAAACTATATTTTTATTTGTCTAATGATTTTAGTTTCAACCATTATTAATGTTACCGTTGCAGGATGGTTGGCCGTAAAGATGGGAGAGTTTATGTGGGAAAAAATCCAAAAACTATAGGCAAATCTTTTTAAAGACATCTCCAAAGGGTGTAATAGAAAACGACCCACTGGAAACTTCCATGCTACTGTAATTGTCTGGATGCTCTTGAACTATCTTTGTACCTTGTTTATATTCATCAAAAACTTCGTAGGCCTTGTAAATAGTTTCGTCAACGAGTGATGAAACATGGCTCAACTCAACAATTCCAAGGCGGGATAAGTTATTGATAGAAATTGCATTGTTTTCGAAGTTAGTTTCTATCAAACCTGGAATGTAGATAATGTCTTTGCCTAAAGAAGTATAGGACTTACGATCATTGGCATATAGTCTGAATTCAGCCAATGGGCCTACCTTAGGTAATATTTTCAATAGTTTGGCGTCGTTAGCAGACATTTGCTTAATGATTTCTACAAAAGCAATATGAACTTTATCAGAACTTCGTGCATCAAATTCAGCCGCTATTAATTTAGCAAACATTTTTCGTACATCCGTTTTTTCTACGTAATATTTTGATGCCTCTAATGCAGGCCCGATAACACTAATGTCGGGATTATTATTAATTGAGTCGTTTGGGATTTTACTTACTTCATCATCGATGTCTTTTGCATAACGGCGAATATTCGCTTCAACAGTTTGCTTGAGTTTTTCATCCCATCTACCAAAGGTTGCTTGCCAAAGCAGATTTAGCGTTTTTGCAGGAGCGTCAGCTCCTTTGGTAGTGAGTGAGGTCAGAGCTGCTGTTGCTACTGATACGATGATTGGATCCATTAGAATCTCTCCTTTTTTAAATAAACAGAATTAGAAGTTTATGAGCAAAAATTAATACGTATAGTCATCACTTCCCTTCATGGTCATTATACCAGATGGGAGCAGAAAGGAGATGACATAGATGGATGATTTGATTATGGAAGAGCGCCGAAAGAAAGTACAAGCATTAGATTACTTTGAAAAGGCACTGGCATTAGACGATAAACATTTCCAGTTTGATCTACTTGGAAATGAATTAGTAGAAGTAACAGACCTGCTGTCCGGATCGGTACAGTATGTAAATATCGCCTGTGATAATGTACCTGCTATGATATACGACATTTTAAAGCAGGCAGGAGATTGGATTTTATAAAGAAAGGAGATTGCCACATGACAAAAAATGTAGAAGTGGTCCGGCTGGAACAGCTATATGCCAGTCCGGCCAATCTGGCAAAGCTTTATGATTTGGGCATGACTCATACACGGGCTCTTATCAATGAGATGCGGGCCAGTAAAAAATGGCGGACCAGTGTCGTCGCATATAACCGTATGATCCGCGTCAACATTGCCGATTTTGAAAAATTCTGGAAGACAAAAAGCTTTGTTCAGTGAGGAGGGAAAAAACATGAAACAGGAATTACAGACGCCGGCACCATGGATTAATTCCCGACATAACCCAGAGCCAGAACTGGAACAATCACCGGACAATCAGGACGACTGGCTCCTGGAAGACATAATGAGACTGGAAAGCCAGGCGGACACAGCGATATCTATCGCCATGTTCCTGGGCGGATTACTCGTGATGATCCTCATGGTGGGATACATTATGTGGGTCAACAATTTGATTGTCCATTAAAAAAAAATGGCCGCTGTCTGCACCACCAGACAACGACCACATACAAAAACACTCAAATTCATTATACCAGATGGAGGTAACTTATGGAACTGCAAAATCAGAATAAAGAAAAAATCACCAATGCTTTTGAAGAACTGACATTGTTTTTAATACAGGACGCAATGCATAGTTCTGTAGCGACAATAAATCCTGATACTCTTAAGGAAATCAGAGAAAATGTGATGATAATTACCGCGCATCTTTGACGGTCGAACATATTTCCCTAAATACCTTAGATATTAACCGAATTCGCTCGTCTGTTCGAGACGATTGATTATGATTGTCAGTACATTCATCAAAGTATCCTTTTTGAATCATTGCGACTACGATTTCTTTTGTTATTTCTTCCGCGCTCATTAGGCTCACCTCCTTATGAGTGTGATTATACCATAGAAAGGATGAGATATATGTCAGTAAAAATCAGACAACTGGAAATTGAAAATGTAAAACGTGTCAAGGCTGTTACGCTGACGCCGACGGAGAACGGGCTGACCGTCATCGGCGGCCGGAATGGCCAGGGAAAGACTTCCGTATTGGATGCCATTGCCTGGGCTCTGGGGGGCAATAAACTCAAGCCGTCGGAATCACAGCGCATCGGCAGTGCCGCTCCACCGTCTATCCACATCGAACTCAGTAACGGCCTGGTAGTAGAACGCAAAGGCAAATCATCTGCACTTCATGTCATCGACCCGTCAGGGAAGAAAGCCGGTCAGCAGCTCTTAGACAGCTTCATTGAAAAACTGGCCCTGAACCTTCCAAAATTCATGGACGCCCGGAATGATGAAAAGGCGGAAACACTGTTACAGATTATCGGCGTCGGTGACCAGCTGGCCGTTTTAGACCGGGAAGAAAAATCTCTGTATAACCAGCGCCTGGAAGTCGGCCGGATTGCTGACCGGAAAAAGAAACACGCGGAAGAACTGGCCTGGTATCCCGATGCGCCGGCAGAACCGATCAGCGCATCCGAGCTCATCCAGAGACAGCAGGCCATCCTGGCAAAGAATGGAGAAAACCAGCGCAAGCGGGAAAAAGAAGCCCATTACAACAAAGTACTGGCAGAAGCGCAGATTGCCTTTGACCGGGCAAAAGCGGCACTGAAGCAGGCCGAACAGGATTGTGTAACAGCAAGGAAGGCAGCCGAAAACCTGCTGAAGCGCTATCCATCTGATATGGATGTGAAAGAGCAGCGGTTAAAGTTGGCAAAGCTGGAACAGGAATTGAAGGATGCCGGGCAGGATGATGATAACGACGTTCAGATCATTGATGATATAGGAGCGGACCATGAAGACCATAAGACTGAGTAATATCATAGCGCCTCACTTCTGGGGCTTACATCAGGACATAAAGCAGCATGACCATACCTATTATTGGCTGGAAGGCGGGCGCGGATCTACGAAGTCATCTGATATCAGTATCGAGATACCGCCGCTAATGATCAAGAATCCGGATTGTCATGCCGTCGTACTCCGGAAAGTCGGCAACACTATCAAAAACAGTGTTTATCCGCAGATGCAGTGGGGCATTGATGCCCTGGGGCTGACGGATAAGTTCCGCTTCAAGACGTCTCCTCATGAGATTACGTATAAGCGGACCGGGCAGAAAATTCTTTTCTTCGGCGTCGATGACCCGCAGAAAATTAAGTCCATCAAACTGCCGTTCGGCTACGTCGGGATTTGCTGGATAGAAGAACTGGACCAGTTCAGCGGGATGGAAGAAATCCGCAACCTGAACCAGTCACTGCTTCGCGGCGGCCCTGTCTTCTGGGAGTTCTGCTCTTTCAACCCGCCGAAAAGTCAGAACAACTGGGTCAACGAGGAAAAACTTTTTGATGATCCGGACAGACTGGTCCATCATTCGACGTATCTGGGCGTACCCCGGGAATGGCTGGGGGAACGGTTCTTTGAAGACGCTGAGAAGCTCAAAGCTAAAAATGAAATGGCTTACCGTCATGAGTACCTGGGCGAAGTCACAGGCACCGGCGGTGCTGTCTTTGAGAACGTCGAGGACATGGCCATGAGCAATGAACTTGTCGGAAATTTTGACAGGTTGTACTACGGCCTGGACTTCGGTTTTGCTGTGGATCCACTGGCTTACGTGGCTATGTACTACGACGCGAAACGGGAAGATCTGTATATCTTCGATGAAATCTATCAGCAGAAACTGACGAACAGCCAGGCGGCTGAATCTATCAGACTTCGTGCTAAAGACAGCCGTATCTTGGCTGATGCCGCTGAACCCAAGAGCATTGCTGAAATGGCAGGCTTCGGCCTTCGTATTTCTGGAGCACGCAAGGGTCCGGACAGTATAGATTTCGGAATGCGCTGGCTACAGAACCGTGCGCATATCTACATTGATAAGCGGCGCTGTCCCAATACGTACAAGGAATTCGTGGCGTATGAATATGAACGCAATAAAGACGGCCAGTTCATCAGCGCGTATCCGGATGTCAACAATCATAGCATCGATGCTGTTCGTTATGGGCTGTCTGAAATCATGAACCGGGATAAAATCGTATCCCGGCGCGTTAATTATTAGGAGGGAGCCATGGCAGAGTATCAATTATTACGGGATGCGTATTATGGGACAGGAGGATTTGCTACTGGATCGTATCTCAACAAACACAAACGTGAATCAAAGGAAGATTACCAGTTCCGCCAGGCGAATGCGTATTATTTAAATTATTTCAGCCCTATCGTTAACGCATTGGTAGATCCTATTTTTAAACGGCAGCCATTACGGGATTATCAGGGACCGGCATCTGCGACAATTAAAGCATTCCTGGAAGATGTCGATACTGCTGGTGCAGACATTCATACGTTTATGAAACGCGCGGCAATTATGGCCAAAGTGTACGGCGTATCTTTCATCGTGGTGGATAATGCCAGTGAACGGCGGTCAAGGACCGTTGCCGAAATGCTTCAGCAACGGGAAATCCCATTTGCATATGTACTGGGGCCGCAGGACCTGGAAGAATATGGGATAGATCAGACTGGGTCTTTGCTGTATGTCCGGTTCAAGGAGGTAGCCAGTATAAAAGACGGTACGTATCAGTACCGGTATACGTATTACGACCGTACTAAATGGGAGATCTGGGGTGATAATCTGATGAAATCATCGGGCGAGCATGGACTGGGCTGTGTCCCTGTCATTCCGCTTTTCCCTAGGATGCTGGAACAACGGACGATGAAGCCGACGCCGGAACTGGAACCTATTGCCCGAACCGCTAAGGCTTTGTATAATCATTGTTCCTGGCTGGGTGAGATCTTGCGTAATCAGACGTTTCCGCTGCTGACAATTCCATCCCTGGATGTCAACGATTTAGTTGTCGGGACAAACAATGCATTGGGATACCTTCCGGATAGCAGTCATGCGCCGGCGTTCATTGCGCCGCCATCTGACCCGGCTACTATCCTGCAGAATCAGATTGCGTCCCTCATCCAGGAAATGTATCGTATGGCCAGTCTGTCGTTCGTCATCAGTACGACACAGAACAATAACAGTGGGATTGCCCGTCAGTGGGAATTTGAGCGGACCAATCAGCAGTTAGCCAATTTTGCTATGCAGTGTGCTAGAGCGGAGACGGAAGTCATGGAACTGGTTGCCCGGTGGGTGAATAGTGATATTACGTATACGGTATCCTATCCGGACGATTTTGGGATTGTCGATGTAACAGACCAGCTGGCGCAGGCCCAGGCTGTATTGGATATGAATCTGACGGATGGCCTGCAGGAAGAAGTTCTGAAAAGGGTACTGGCTGTGTACTGCCCAGATATGCCGGATGAACGCTTTGATGAATTAATCGAGGACATGAAACGCCGGCAGGCAGATAAAGCGAATCAGGAACCACATGGCGGTGATTAACGATGAACAGCCCGATACAGGAAATCCTGACAGCTTTTTCGATGGCGTACAAAGAAAAGGGCCAGAAAGTCATAGCATTAGTGGCAATGTACCTGGCGGACGGTTATTCTGTTCCCGATGCTGTGGATAAGGCTATGCAGACTGCAGCTGTTTCGTCATTTTTTACTGAGGCAGTCCATACAGTGATACAGAAAGCAGCGTCTGCTGGTGCCGGCTCTGATATCCCATTGCTTCCAGAGCTTACGGGGGCATGGGATGCGTCGGGGATGACGTTGTCTGCGAAACTGCATGGTGCTGAAACCGAAATGCGTCAGGTGATTATATCGACAATACAGGCACAGCAGAGGCTTGGGGCGTCTGCGACACGGGTGGCCAGGGCATTGTATGACGGCTATAATTCTGGTCATATCATCCGCCGGCAGTCATTGCCACAGTATCTTGATACGATAACAGTATTTGCCAGACGGTCAGATCTGACAGATCAGGACCGGACAACCCTGCAACGTCTCATCCGCAGAGCCAGACGGCAGACGGAAAACATGAGTGCTGACGGAGCACCCAATAAATCGCTCCAGACGGCCTATAGGCAACTTTTGGATGCGGTCGAGACAAATGATACAGTAGCGATGGAAAACGCCGTTAGGACGGCCGTAGAGGAGAAAAGCCGGTATGTCGCGGAACGGATTGCCCGGACGGAATCGGCCCGTGCCTGGGCTGACGGGTTCCATGCCCGTTATGATACAGACGATGATGTCGCTGCCTATAAGTGGACGCTGTCAAGCCGTCATCCGCACTATGATATCTGTGACATGTATGCACAGGCTGACCTTTGGGGACTGGGGCCGGGAATTTTCCCGAAGGATAAGACGCCTATACTGCCGGTGCATCCGCACTGCCTCTGCCATCTGTCGCTGGTCTATGTGACAGAGATTGACAAGAGCAAACAGCGCAATCAAATCAGGAATGGCGGTAACGCCTATCTTAAGCGGCAATCTCATCAGAAACGCTGTTATTTACTGGGAATCGACGGCGCCCGCGCCTGGGAAAAAGGAAGGGCTGACTGGCGCCAATATATGCGTAATTGGTCATCAATCACGGCAAAGAGCCGATTGCTGGAGAACACAGCAGATGATATAATAAAATCAGAAATAAGTATAGGCCAGCAATTGATGTACAAAGATAAGGGCAAGGATGCATTTATTCCTGAACATACTATGGTAATTCCTAAAAAAGTTATTGCTGGTTTGGGTTCCGGTAGTAAATTGAGGATTGCCGATAAATTGGCACAAACTTATGGTGGGATGGCACAGGAATGGCAGAAAGTAGTCGGAGTGATTATATCTGATAAATATCTCTTTGATATTCATTGGTACCATCATAAAGATATGGGAGATATATTATTTAAAATCAAAAGTTATACAGAAAGGAGGGAATAGTCATGAAAGTCCGATATATAGGGCAGTCATTTGGAGTAGACAGTTTAACATCAAATAAGGTTTATCAATGTCTTGGTGTTGAAGGTGGATTCTTAAGGATTGTGGACGATTCTGGCGAAGATTATTTATATTCAGCTGTCAGCCCTGGGTCTTTAGATGATGATGGCATTCCCCCTGGAAAATGGGAAGTAATAGAAGACAATATTGATGGGGATTTACAACGAGCTATAAAAGGTTTATAAGGCGCTTACCTGACGTAGGCGCTTTTTTGTTGCAATTTTATATGGTGTCTTTTCGCCGCCAGACGCGGACCGCAGACGTAAAAGAACGGATCTTTTTTTATACCCGGGAGGTACAAAAATGGCATACACATTACAACAGATTTATGAAGCGTTAAGTAAGATTGAAAACGGTGGGACAATGGTCGCTGACCTGCAGGATGCGATCAGCAAGGTCCGGGCTGAAGCCGCTACGAACCGCGTGAGCCGGAACAAGGTACTGGATGCCCTCGGCCTGCGTGACGGGGAAAACATCGACGAGAACTTGCGCAATCTGACAGCAACTCTGGATATTGTCAGGAAAATTGGTGATCCTCAGCAGATGGGAACACAGATGGCCAGTATGCAGAAGCAAATCAAAGAGCTGACTGATAAATATACTGCCAGTGAAAAACTTGCCGCTGAAGAAAAAGCCAAACGTATCCAGTCAACGATGAAATCACAGATTACGGCAGCTCTTACAGATGGGAAGGCCGTGAAGCCGGATGTTTTTGCCCAGGTACTTCTGGGTAATGTGAGTGCAAAAGAGGATGGCAGCCTGATTTTCAAAGACGGAGATAAAGAAGTCTCTATTGCAGACGGGGTAAAGGGATGGCTGGAAGCGAATCCCTGGGCGGTCAAAAATGACAGTCATCCCGGAAGCGGTCAGGGAGGCGGAGGATCTCATCATGGCGCCTACACAATGGATGAATTAAAAGGAATGTCCCGGGCTGAAATCAATCAGCATTGGGATGAAATCAGTAAAGGAGTGAAGAAATAATGGCAATTACCACGTTTATCCCTACTATATGGGAGGCCAGACTGCTTGCGCATCTGGATAAGAACCTTGTTTATGGCAATCTGTGCAACCGTGATTACGAAGGCGATATTTCTCAGGCCGGTGATACGGTTACAATCAATCAGATTGGCGATATTTCTATCAAAGATTACAAAAAGACGGAAGACATTACGCTGGATGATGTAGATGGGACGCCGACCCAGTTAAAAATTGACCAGCAGAAGTATTTTGCATTCAAAGTCGATGACGTCGATGCCGCCCAGGCCAATGTCAATCTGATTGATGCCGCTATGCAGCGTGCATCTTATGGCGTCCGTGATGTTGTAGATCAGTACATTGCCGGCTTCTACAAAAAAGCCGGCGTTGTAAAAGGGCTTGGTACAGATACAACGCCGCTGGCATTGACCACGGCGGCCCAGGCATACGATGCTCTGGTAGATCTTAAATGTGCTCTGGATAATCAGAATGTCCGGGCAGACGGCCGATTTGTCGTTGTTCCGTCCTGGTTCTACGGACTGATGCTCAAGGACGACCGTTTTGTAGCCGCCGGCACGGCTAAGACTGATGCTGTCCTGGCTAATGGCCTCATCGGAACGGCTGCCGGATTCAATATTTACCAGTCTAATAATGTACCGAATACGGCCAATGCGAAATACAAAATCATTGCTGGTACGACGGATGCCATTTCTTTTGCGTCCCAGGTCACCAAGACGGAAGCTTTCCGGCCTGAAAAATCCTTCTGTGATGCCATTAAAGGATTGTTTGTTTATGGTGCCCAGGTCGTACAGCCTAATGCCCTGGCCTGCATGACGGCAAACCCGACAGCCGGCGCGTAAGTCTATGGAAATCAGGATTGAAGTCAAAGGATTAGATGAAGCTGTCAGCCGGCTGGACCGCGTTTCGGCCGGCACACAGTCACGCCTGCGGGATGCGATGCGCAGGGCCGTCGAGGATATTCAGGAACGGGCCCGGAAAGAGCATCAATTTACAACGCGCAACGGTGACGCGGAACGGTCGATTCATGGCGAAACGTCATTTCATAAAGATTCGTTCGAAGGCGTTGTCGGAACGACCCGCCTAGTGACGATTTACCTGCATCAGGGAACGCGCAGCCATATTATCCGTAACCGGTATAAACGGGCTCTGCGCTGGACTGCAGGCGGTCAGTTTGTGTTTGCGAAACGGGTGCGTCATCCCGGAACGAAAAAAGATCCATTTATTTTCAATGCCGCCGCTCATGAAAAACGGCAGGTCATTTCGCGGTTCGAACGTGCGGTACGGCAGGCAATAGGGGAGGCATACTGATGGAATTCATTACACTGGAAGACATTGCAGATACAATCTTAACATGCAGAGACTGCGATATTTCCTATGCAAATGATTATCTGCACCGGCTTGCCGTCTCATTTGGCCTGTCAGATACAGATATCCAACTGCCGGCACGTCCGGCGGTTAAGCAGCTGGGCTCTGCGATTGCCTGTAGGGAATGTGCGGCCGCCTGCGTTGGTACGGATCCGACAGTAATGGTCGATGGAAACCGGGCAGACGACGTATATTATCAGAAATACAAAATGTATGTCCAAATGGCAAAGGATATTGAAAGCCGTCTGACCTATACGGATTTTTCCGTTAAAGGGGTAGACAGTAGCGGGAAGGGAGGTGTCGGGGTAATCCGTTTATCCCGTGCATAATGAACCGTTTCCGGATGATAGCCAATGAAATCGTAGAGATTCTGAAAGATGAATTTCCTGATATGGTATGGAAATCAGCCGTCCTGGGGCCTTCTTATCCAAAAGAACTGACCGGGTATGTCTGTTGTGACACGATTACATTTGAACCGTATTCTAAAAATAGCCGTCAGGCATCGGCCGTTTTTACAATAGAAATTATCTGCCCAAATCCCAAAAACAAAGCAGACGATACGCAGTATATTGAAGATCTTGCTATGGAAGTCAAAGACGTGTTGTGCGAAAACAGAACGATTGACGGATGGGCACAGGACAGCTGTATAGACAAAATTGTTTTCGCAACGCCGGCAGGGCGTCCTGATATCGGCATTGCGATTTTTTCATTTACTGTAGAATACGAAGAATAGGAGTGATAGTATGGCACGTACATATGCAACACCAACCAAAACCGGCTCTGTGGCAACGGTCGGTAAAGATTATTTGATTTATCTGAATACGGGGGAAACGGAAGCAACACCTACCTGGACACTGCTAGGCGGTCAGCGTAGTGGCGATCTGACACGTAAGGCTGATTCCATTGATACCAGTAATAAAACATCAGGTGGCTGGAAATCGTCTTTGGCCGGACTCCGTGAATGGAGCATTGACCTGGAATCCGTTGTTATTTTGGATGATGCAGGTGCACAGTTCCTGGAAGATGCGTTTAATGATGGACAGCTTGTTCAGGTCAAATTTGAATATCCTGATAAAAAATATCGTACTGGCTGGGCAGCCATCACAGATTTCAGCCTGTCTACGAAATATGACGATGCCGCCACGATTAAAGGCACATTGTCTGGCAATGGTGCGCTGTCCGAATTGAAAACAGCAGGGGCATAAGAAAGGATGAATAGGCATGAAAAAAGTACCTTTTGACGCGTTTGGAGACGGGCAGTACCTGTATTTCAATATTGCCCGTCTCATGCAGCTAGAACAGGCAACGGGCTGTGGAATCAGCAGCATCGTCAGTCAGCGGGAATTAAATCTGAGTGTCCTGACAAAGATCTTTATGATTGGCCTGGCTCATCACAAGAAACACAATGAGCTCTGGTATGCTCAGCGGATGCAGGAAAAACTGGATCAAGGCGCAAGCCTGGAAGAAGATTTTTATGTCCCGGCAGTCAAGGCTATTGCCGGCAGTGGCATCCTGGGGAAAGCGGCGTATTATGCCGCCTTCCCGGAAGAACTGACGGAAAAGGCGAAACAGGATGTAGATGACGAAAAAAAAGATTAATGGCGGAGGGGGCAGACGATACGCCGCCCCCGTCTTTTTTTGAATGGCTGGAATGGGCTGAATCTCAGGCATATGGCCCGTTAGGATTAAAGCCATGGGAGTTTTACAGGCTGACGCCTATGGAATTGAATAAGCTGATTGAAGGGTATCAGGTACGCCGGGAAGACAGGGCGTTCATGACGGCATGGTTCGTCAGCAATATGATCAACGTCCATATTAAGCATCCCATCCAGGCAAAAGAGCTGGCCAAACCATTCCTACATGAAAAGACAAGCAGTGAAATGCGCCGTGAACGGGACGAATTTATTACATCGTTCAGGAAACAACGAGAGGAGGCGGGATTTGATGGCGACAGTGACGAGTATTTTGGTGAAGATTGGGGCGAATAGTTCCGAACTGCGGAAGGAACTGGCGGCGACCAAGGCAGAATTGAATACGACACTGGGCAGTGAAGTAATGGCAGCATCTAAAACGGCCGTTCTTGGAATTGCCGGGATTGCCGCGTCTCTTGGAGCATTGGGCGCTAAAGCCGTTCAGGCGGCAGGGAATTTCCAGCAGGTCCAGACGGCTATAACGAATATGCTGGGAAGTGCAGACCAGGCTAAGACCCTGTTGGGACAGTTGCAGGATTTTGCCGCAAAAACACCGTTTGAGTTTAATGACGTGGCTGCGGCATCGCAGAAATTCCTGGCATTTGGATTTACAGCGGAACAGATCATTCCGACATTAAGAGCTGTGGGTGATGCCGCAGCCGGTGTGGGTATGGGTAAGGAAGTGATTGACCGGATTACGCTGGCCCTTGGGCAGATGGCAGCCAAATCGAAGGTACAGAGTGACGAAATGCTTCAGCTGACAGAAGCGGGAATTCCGGCATGGCAGATGCTGGCAGATAAAATAGGCGTATCTATTCCCCAGGCGATGGATATGGTCAGCAAAGGGACTGTGAATGCTCAGACGGGTTTGCAGGCGCTTGTCGGCGGTATGGAAGAACGCTTCAGCGGCATGATGGACCAACAGTCAAAGACGATTACCGGTACATGGTCGAACATGATGGATGGGCTCAGTCAGTCTGCCATTGCTGTCGGCCAGCAGATTTCAGATGCGCTGAACCTGCCTGATCTGTTTTCTTCGTTGGGTGACAGCTTCCAGCAGTTCGCATCGCTTGTTAAAAGTGAAGGACTGGGACCGGCGTTGATTGACACGATACCACCAGAGGTGCAGATAGCTGCAGCCGGTCTTGCAACGGTACTGACAGCTGCCACTATTCCGGCACTGACCGATTTCGCAATATCGGCAAAGCTGGCAGCATTACCATTGGCGACTACATTTCTTTCCGGAATTACGAATTTAAAGACTGTTGTTATGAGTGTGCCGACTGGAATGGCGGCGGCGACGACAAGTTTTGCGCTGCTGAAAAATGGAGCTGTAACTGCAGGTGCCGGGATTGCAAGTTTGGCAACAAGTGCTAAAGGATTTGTCACGTCCATTCCGATGATGCTGGCCCGTATCGGGTCGTTTGTACTGGCATTTGGCCCATTGGGCGTTGTTGTGACTGCTGTAGCTGTCGCTATCACTGCTTTTGTTTCATCCGGCCATAAGCTGACGGATTTGCTGAACGTTATGCCAGGTACAATGGATGCTGTGAATATGGCAGGTGATTCTTTAAAACGGCTGTGGGGTGAACTGGGGCAGGCAATCAGTAATCTGGTGTCGGCTGCGTCCCCGTTGATTACTGTGATGGCAACAGTATTTACAGCAGCTATCTATGCTATTATTGCTGCTATTAATGTCGTAGTGTCTGTCTTATCCTTTTTACTGGCAACGGTATCCAATATAGTTACGGGACTGATTGCTATGTTTAACTGGATGTATGACGGGGTGTCATCGGCATTGGGCCGTGTATCTGATGCCCTGGGAGATATGGTAGATTCTGTTTTGCCGGACTGGGCAAAAAGCGGCCTTGAAACCATACGTAGTTTTGTTCAGACTGCAATAGGATGGCTGCAGGACCTGATTTCGAAAATATTCCAGACGAACAATGCCCTGAGCAATACCGGCAATAGTATGACAGATGAAGAAAAAGCCAGACGGAAAGCCGGAAGGGAAGCGCAAGAAGCATTAGATAATCCCGGCAATTCTCCGGGATATTCCATGCCGGATTTTTCCCAGTTTGGAGGTTCCGACTCTAATGGAATCAACGGTAGTGGCGCTGCAGGGAAATCTGGAACTTCTTCGGGAGGCACATATGACCCTCGTGCAGGTGCTATATACAATGCGCAATCCCTTACGGGGCTGACATATGGTACAGGTGAGGGACAGGTCGTCTGTACTACGTATATAGAAAATGCATGGGCGAATGCCGGCGTCTCTAATGCCTGGGATTTAGGGCCAAATGCGGATTACTGGGCGCAGAATGCCGGTGCAGCATTCCATCCGGCCGGAACCGGGTATGTTCCTAAACCGGGGGATGTTGCCATTACCAATGACGGTGAAGGCGACCCGACGGGGCACGTCATTATGATTGATGAAAACGGTACAGGCTATTACGCTGCAGGCGGCAGTGCCGGGGTATCGTCTCATTATGATACGGATCATCGTGATGCTTTCAACATCTACGGGTACATCAACATGGCAGAATATGCCGGATTTGCCGATACGGGCCATGGCCAGCGCCAACAGTTCAACTGGGACCAGAGTGAGTATACACAGGCTATTAAAGCGGCGGCCACGGCTTATAATCTGGATCCGGCACTGCTTCTGGCAATCGCCATGCGTGAAAGTGGTGGCGATACCATCAGCGGCCTTACTATGGAAGGCGGCAACGGTGGCGGCATGATGCAGATTCTGAGTCCGGACCAGGACGTTTCTGATGGGAATGGCGGAAGAATAAGAATTGGAGATTTGTATCAGGATTACCAGTCAAATGTTCTTTCCAATGCTATGGCTGGGGCCGCTATGCTGAAAGACAAGATTGATGTGAATGGTGGCGATGTCTGGGCCGGTGTTGCGGATTATTACGGCGGGGCCAATAAAGGCGCGTATGCTGAACAGATAAAAGCCAATTATGGCAAGGTACAAAGTCAGGGTGCCAGCGGGGCCGGGAATTTTATGCAGCAGCAGGCCCAGTATCAAAAGAAGATGATTGAGCAGGCACTGCAGACGCATCAGCAGATTGATGACAGCTATGCCCAGTCTACGGCAACGCAGGTCGAACTGACAGATCGAAAATTCCAAAAAGAATATGAAAAGCTGAATGAGTCCAAAGCCTTCAATGCGAACTATCAGAAGGATAAAGAAAAACTGGATGCCTTGTATGCCCAGGAACATCTGAAGGCAGTTGAAGCCGATGCTCAGAAAGAGCAACAGATCCGGAGCAAAGCACAGGAAATAGCCGCTAATGTCAAGACGAATGCACCGGCCGTTACGGATACGGCCAGTGAGAAAGCAATTGCGAAAATGGAAGCGGATTATGACAAGGCTATTACGTCAATCCAGTCAAAATGGCAGCAGTATTCGTCTGAGTTTGCCAGTATGACGACTACACAGAAAACGGCATTCCTGAAAGCCCTGGATGAAGAAAATATTGCCTATGAAGTGTCTGCTGATGGTCGGCTGTCATTTGCCAAAGAAATGTATGCTGAAGAACTGGCCCAATATAAAGCGTTCATCGACCAGAAGACGGCATATTACCAGCAGGCAAAAGACATTGAAGCTGATATTGAGGAAGCAAAGAACCAGGTATCTATGGAACGGCTGCAGGATGTACTGACTGAAGCAAATGCTATCCGCCTGAATGACTACGAAGCGCAGAAGGCGATGATGGAAACCTATCAGGAAACGTATTTGGCCGCACATGCGTCTACGGCTCAGATGGTGGCTGATTTGTACAGTACTGCATTCAGCGGACTCAGTTCAGCTATTACCGATACCATCATGGGAACGAAGACGCTGGGGCAGGCATTCCAAAGTCTGGGCAAATCCATGATTCAGGTCATTGTGGAATTTTACGCAAAACAACTGGCAGGGATGCTGGTCAATAATTCGATGGCCAAGGCCCAGACGGCTGCAGCTATATCCCAGACAACGGCAGAAGGTACAGCTATGGCTGCAGCATTAGGTCCGGCAGCATTCTTCAAACTGGTGTTAGATCCTGCGTCTGCCGGCGTGGCCATGGGATTGATGTCAGCAGGTACGGCGGCATCTATGGCGACTTCACTGGCATCGTCCTTTACGGGACTGGGAAGCTTATCCAATGGCGGGGCTTCCTGGTCTGAAAAACAGTCATCATTGACATCGGCTCCATGGAACGGGCCGAAGCTGGCTTCTGGTGGCATTACCAAAGGAAACACGATTGCCATGATTGGAGAAGGCCATTATGAAGAAGCAGTCTTGCCACTATCCAGGGATAAATTCGAACAGCTTGGACTGATTGACAATAATAAATCCGTCAATAATGTATCCATGAACGTCAGCACACTGGATGCATCTTCTTTCACTGATTTCCTCCGTAATGGGGGGCTGGATACCATCCGGCAGGCTTTATTTGAAAATGATCGTAATTTCGCAACAGAGGCAGGTGTATTCTAATGGCTTTACGGAAGTTTCCTATTGAACTGAACAAGCTCAGCTGGTCCAGTACGAAAGCCATGAGCTGGGATACGGAAGTACAGACGTCCGGGAGTGGTAAAGTACGGACGATGACCAACTTACTGCTGCCGAACTGGACCATTGAAACGAAGTTCGTTTACTTGACGGATGACGAATATCGTAAATTATTGGGATTCGTGGCGCTCTGCAAGGGCGCCTTTGAACCCTTCTTGTGGAAAGATCCGGAAGATTACCAGGAGAAAAAACGCCAGCTTCCTATGGTGACAGCAGGAACTTATCAGGCCATTATGACCATGGGAGATTATGTGGAACCTGTAGAGTATATCGAAGACGTCACAGTGTGGGTCGATGGGCAATTGCAGAAGGATACAGCCTATACGGTCGTGAATGGCTGTATCGTCTTCAAAACAGCACCGTCTGCAACGGCTATCGTCAAGGCCAGCTATACGTATTGGTGGAAAGTCATGTTCAAAGACGATGGTTTGACTATTGAAAAAGTTTTTCAGAACATCAATAAGACGAAGTCGTTCAAACTCGTGACAGTGAGGTGATGACATGAAGACCGTAGCAAAAGACTTGGAAACCTATCTGAACACGGCGAAAAATATGACGTCCTGCGACCTATACGAACTGACTCTGTTCAATGGCCCGACGTACTATTATGCCGATACCGACATGGATATCACCTATAATGGACATATCTACGAACATAATGCATTACTTATCAAACGGAACCAGATTAAGCTGAACAGCAGCGTTGTCGTCGATACGATGACCATCACAATAAATGCCGATGCGAACGACTTGATTGGCAGTGTTCCGGTATTACAGGCAGCACATGATGGTATCCTCGACCGGGCAAAGCTCCAGCTTCGACGTTGTTTCTTCCGAGATAAAACCATTGTTGGCTGCATCTCTCTTTTCGGCGGGACGGCCGAAGTTAAAAGTGCCGGCGGTATCAAACTACAGCTGAGCGTCAAAGCTAAAACTCAGGGGCTCAACATGCAGTTTCCGATTCGGAAGTATTACCCGCAGGGAACCTATTCGGCGAACGACAAGAGTCAGGTCATATCCAGTAAGGACACGGATGATACCTGCCTTATTGCTCCCTTCGTACCCAGAAAGGAAGTGCTCATATGACAGATGGCGAAAAAATCGCAGCGGCAGCCAGGTCATGGCTGGGAACGCCTCACGTTAACCAGGCAAGGGTCAAAGGCATTGGTGTTGATTGTGGGATGCTGCTGATTGGGGCCCTGGAAGATGCTGGCTTGATTGATAAAGGAGCTATTAAAATTGCTCCATACTCAAACGAATGGCACCTGCACCATAGCGAAGAATGGTTCTTATCTTATGTGAAACAGTACTGTACCCCTGTCACCGGGACTGATATGGCCATCGGTGATTTTTTAATGTATCAGTTTGGCCGATGCGTGTCCCATGGCGGTATCTATATTGGTGATAATCAGATTATCCATGCTGTTATCGACCAGGGCGTCATTTTGTCAGATTTGAATGACGTCATGTTCCTGGACGCTCATGGCAGAAGCCGGCTTCGTGGTATTTATCGGTTCAAGGGGGTGGAATAATGGGCATTTTCCGAGGACACACGACGACTATACGGGGAAATAAGATTGCAGACTTTACTGTTAGCACGGCCGAATACGGTGCACCGGTGCCGGAGATTCTGGGAACGACCCGTGTCAGCGGCAACGTCATTTACTATGATGATTTTACAGCCCATGAACACCGGCAGACTCAGCGCAGTGGCAAAGGCGGACACAGCAAAACGGTTACGGTATCGTATACCTATACGGTTGCCGCTGTATTGGGATTGTGTGAAGGACCGGTCAGTGGTATCAAACGGGTATGGGTAGGGAAAGATATTTATAACTATCCCAATGATGCGATACAGCTGACTCTCTGGAAAGGGACGCAGGACCAGAAGCCTTGGGCCTATGTAACCGGGAAGCATCCGGACAAGGCATTACCGTACACTGGATTGGCCTACATGGCCGGTATCATTGACCTGGGTGATAGTGGCAGTATGCCGAATTATAATTTTGAAGTGGCCGGCAAACTATTGGATACTGGCGACGGTGTTGATGTCAATCCGGCTGATTACATCCGTTATGTCCTGGATAAAGTGGGCCTGAACAGTGTCGAAATCATCGGGCTCGACAATTATCGGAGATACTGCGCCGCCGCGGACCTTCTCATTTCTACCCCGCCCGATGAAACGCAGTCGAAGAGTGCCAGGGACATCATCAATGAAATCGCTACACTGACGAACGCCTATGTATTCTGGTCTAACGACACTTTTAAAATCGTGCCTCTGGATGACCGTACATATTCATCATGGACTCCGAACAGGACTGTTTTGTATAATCTTACGGCTGACGACTTTATTCCACAGTCCGGCGGGGCACTGGTAACGTATCAGAGAAAAGACAGCAGTGAAGTTTATAACCAGTATCCTGTCGAATTCATCAATCGGACCAATGGCTATGAAAAGGAAACCGTCAGTTATGCTGTCACCGACGATATAGCAGACTATGGCCTGCGTCAGGCAAATACGACACAGGCCCATTATTTTTATACAAAAGAACGGGCTGTCAAATTAGCCGAATCTTTGGCCAGAAATGGCAAATACGGCCGGAATAAGTATACGTTTAAATTAGACTGGTCCTTCTGCCGGCTTGAAGTAGGTGACCTGGTCACATTGACAGATGAAAACTGCGGACTAAATAAACAGGTCGTGCTCATCGACAGCGTTACTGAAGGTACTGACGGGCTGTTGACTTTTACAGCTGTTTCACGCCCGGATGGCCAGTATAGTGAAGCCATATATGATGTCCATGAAACGGACCGCCCATATATCAATTACAATCAGCCGGCACCAGATACGGACAAGCCTGTTATCCTGCAGCCGCCGGCAGACCTTACGACAAACGGGCTTGAACTCTGGATTGGGGCTAAAGGAACAGCAGATATGTGGGGCGGCTGTGACGTCTTTGTCAGTGATGACAATGCTCATTATAGATTGGCGGGGCAGATTACCAATACGGCCCGTATCGGGACATTGGCAGCTACCATTTCAAAAGACACAACAACCATCGAAGTATCGGTAAATGGGACATTTTTGTCTGGCACGGAACAGGACGCAGAACGAGGGAACACCCTGTGCTGGCTTGACGGAGAATGCCTGTCATACCAGACGGCAACACTTCTGTCTAATGGCCATTATCAACTCACTGACTGTATTCGTGCCCAGTATAATACATCGGCAACGTCTCACGCCGCCGGAGCATCTTTTGCCCGATTGGATGCGACATTATTACATATTCCGTTCCACAAAGAGGATGTCGGCAAAAAGATATGGCTCAAGTTTGCATCCTACAATATTTTCGGCTCAGGAAATCAGAGCCTGGCCGAGGTAAAAGCCTACGAATATACCATCATGGCGTATTACATCCCTCCTGTATCGGATCTGACCGCCTATAACCGGTATCGCCAAATGCCAGACGGGGTTGCCCGGTATGATCTGGTAGTCACCTGGACACCTCCGGATCTGCAGAGCTACCTGAGCGGTGAGGTTTGGTATAAAACAAATCACCAACAGGCACAGTCTATCGTCATCAAAGAAGGAACGTCTGCTGATGCTATGGGTTTTGACGGAGAGTGGATCTATGGAGGAAGTGGGAAGAATCAAGTAGTCATCCCTCAAGCAGTTGTTGGGGATACCTATCGAATCTGCGTATGCACCAAAGATGAATGGGGTATATCAACGTCACCAGATATAGCGCCTTCCGTTGATATATTGGTAGCCATGAAAACGACTACGCCCAATGTTCCTGATAATTTTTCTATTGCTTTTAGCGGTACGGCTATTGTGACATGGAATGAAGTTACCAATACGGATATCGCTTACTACGAGATTAGAAATGACGCATATCCAGGGGCTGAAACAGCGGGACTCCTTGCCAGAACAAACGGGGTATCTGCTACGATTCCACTGACAAGCCGGCAGGGGAAATTATATTTATATGCCCGGAACGCATTGGGGAAATACAGCGATGCAGCCATCCTGAAATACAACAAAGGACTGCCGCCAACTCCTAATGCCCCTGTCCTTACGGCATCTATCGGCGGCTTCGGTGTCCAGGCGGAAGCGATTCCTGCCGGATGTGCTGGCATGAACGTCTATATCAATGATGATGCCAATGTCCGGACGGTAAACAATAGCCTGTCTTATACCTGTGAAGCAGGTATTTATGACGTTTGTGTCGCTTACTATGACATGTTTGGGGAGGGCGAAAAATCGGCATCATCCCGGGTTACTGTCAAAATTGAAATTGATGGCGACATGATAAAAAATGAGTCTATATCGCTGGCAAAGGTTGACCAGGCAATACAAGAAACCATTGCCAGCGGGGGAGAAGCCGGGAAAGCTGTCAAAGTCATTACTGACAACCTGAATAAAGAAGACGGCTATAAGAATTATACAGCCCTGACACAGCTCAACGATGCCATCAACTTACGGGTAAAAGCCGATGACGTCGTCAACCAAATTAACATATCCAAAGAGTCTATCCTAATTGATGGCAATAAGGTCCACATCACTGGTAAAACGACAATCGATAATAACGTCATTACGAAAGGGATGATTCAGGCCGGAGCTGTTACAGCAGAGAAAATGAGCGTATCGGAATTATCGGCTATAACGGAAAACGTCGGTACGCTGAAAGGCGGCGAAATTATCGGGACAACACTGCGCAACGACAGTAATACATTTTCCGTCGATGCAAACGGGAATATCGTCGGGGCGTCAATAAAAAGTGGAACCATTGATGGCTCGAACGTGCGGATTAACGGATATTCTGTCAAAGCTGTGGCCTTTGTCCGTGGCTCCATATCAGACGGCGGAACGATACCGCTCCCCAGCGGATATAGTGAAAGCGAATGCATGTGGGGCGTGTGGGCCACGGACAGTCAAACCATAGGCTCATGCTCCGGCCGGACAGCAATTTTTTATAAAGAAAGCGAAAAGACTGGAAAAATATCAACGTTCGGGGTTGTCATGAACGGTGGTACTTTAACCTCGGTAACCGCAGACGGGAAATACACATATATGGATTTATCACGTGGTGGCTCCGGCAGCTATTGGTGTATGGGGGTGAAACAGTATTGATGTACTATTACGGATTTAAGCAAGACGGGGCTTGTGTATTTTCTGCTGATGCCCCAGTCGAACCAGAAACAGGTATAACGGTTGTTGCATCCGAAACCCGGTACGACATCCAGAACATTGTATTGCAGAATGGAGTGATAGTAGAAAATGAATAACACGATACTGATAGGAGTCATCTTGTTTGCTGTCATCGCTGTATATGCATACCGAAAGAAATCAAAAAGCAACAAAACAGCATCTACGAATCCTCATTTCGAGTGGGTAGAAGTGCCGGAAAAACGGGAACTGAAAACCATTCAGACGACGGAACGGCAGTTTAAATATAATCCGAAAACTGGCCATAACGAATGGGTAGATGTTCCTGTGACAAAAACAGAATGGGTCGTAACAGAACCAGCACACAAAGAATACGTTTACAAGGAGGACTGATAGCATGAAACGACAGGCATTTCAGCCCGGGGAAATCCGGGACGAAAACGACGCGATTATACGTGAAGGCGCGTATGGTAAAAAGTCGGCGTTTGCTACGGCTGATAACAAGGGTATCCTGGATTACATGATTAATAACTTTGACGCGCTGAAAGACGCCATCGACGGTGGTCGGGTATACGTAGCCAGCGCATCTGACTTACCGGCGACGGGGGATATAGCAAACGTGTATATTGCCAACGATACAGGTAAATGGTACTACTGGGACCCGGAAACGTCAAAGTACGTCACCATCGACAACGCACGGACAGTCGCGAATGATGCTATATCGGCCCGGGATACGGCTAAAGCGTGGGCAGAATCAAGTAGTTCGCCTGACGGGGCCACTGACGCTGACAGCTCAACGGGAAAAACGCAGTCATCGAAATCCTGGGCGCTATACAGTAAAGACCGGGCAACCGCATCCGCATCGTCGGCGTCGGCGTCCGCATCCAGTGCATCAGCAGCTAAAACAAGCCAGTCCGATGCCGCCAGCTCTGCCAGTGCGGCAGCGTCCAGCGCCTCAGCGGCCAAATCCAGTCAGACTGCCGCAGCCACCAGCGAAACGAATGCGAAAGCGTCAGAAAAAGCCGCCGCAAGCAGTGCCGATACAGCTAAAACGTCACAAAGCGCGGCTGCATCGTCCGCTAGTCAGGCAAAAATTAGCGCGACAGATGCCGCAAATAGCGCGGCATCTTTAACTTATGCTACGGCGGATGAAGCCAAGACCGGTATAGCTGACAATCGGATTATCAGCCCTAATACGTTAAAATTAACGATTAATTATATGACAAACCAATTACAACGAAATAAAAAGTATGCTGTCGGCGATATAGCATATAGCCCTTCACTGCCTTCATGGGCCTATTTGGAATGTATTACGGCTGGAACCACTGGAAATAAAGAGCCGGATTTTAGTAATGCGGCCTCTACGGGGAGTGCGATAGCTGATATGGCCGATGGAAACGCACATTGGAGAGTAAGAGATACTCGTTGCCGCTATGAAGTCGGTGACATTATTGCTAAAACAGCTACGCCGAAAAGCTACGAATATTTACTTCCATGTAATGGGGCCTCTTTTGATAAAACAAAATATCCACTGCTTGCCAAAGTATTTACGAATGGTAAAGTACCTAATTTGACAGATGGCCGTTTCCTAGAAGGCAGTACGGCATCCGGTACTAGTAAAAATGCAGGGCTACCTAATATTACAGGCACCATAGGCGGCGGGGGTGGCTCAGGTGCCGGGTCAGGGAACGGATTATTTAGGAGTTCCCAATTAGGCGGAGCCTTAGTTGCTACTACTAGTGATAATTATGGTGATAACTTCCCTGTATTCTCCAAAAACCAACCATGGCCACAGGGTAATCCTATTATACAGGCAAAATTCGATGCATCTTTATCTAATAATATTTATGGTGCTTCAAATACCGTACAGCCTAAATCGTATACGGTGGTTTATTACGTATGTTATGGAGGTTAATGTAAGTTACAGATGGCACTAGGACAGGGGGGGGGAAGTGTAAAATGCTTGAACAGATTGCAACGAGTCTGGCTATATCTATTATAACGGGGGGCGCTACCTATCTATACGGCCGGTATTGTAGCGAGCGCGCACTCCGTCGCGGCGTGCAGGCCATCCTACGATATGACATGCTTACAGTGTATAACGCATTCCGGAAGCGCGGCTGTACCGTGTCAGAAAAACAATCCTTTGCTAACATGTATGAGTGCTATCACGCACTTGGAAAAAATGGCGTCATGACATCGATATATAATAAAGTCATGGCCATGCAGGAGGTGGATGATGAAAAATAAAATAATTACATTAGGCCGGTGGGGGCAAAAGCACTGGCTGCAGCTGATCATCATCATGAGCATTGTGATGATGATTTTTTTATTTCTTGTTTTATTCAGCTGGCTTTTTGGCTATTGGAGCAACGCATTGAGAGGTACACATTTTGAGCTAACGAGCTGTTGGAGCGGCGTGACGGCCGTCGGCGGTGGTATAGCTACGATTGTAGGATTAGCCAAAGCGGCATGGACAAAATATGGCTATGACAGCCGTTTTAATTCGGCAAGATACTCCATGCCAACGGCTACGCAAAACACGCCCACAGTGTCAAACAGTACAGAAAAAATGAAAGGATGATTAACTATGTTAGGCGATTTAAGCGCACAATACGAAAGTAATGGGGACCCGGCTTGCATCAGTGATGGCTATGGCGACCCTGGCGGAAAATCTTACGGTATGTATCAGTTCAGCTCAAATGCCGGAAGTTTAGGGCAGTTCGTCAGCTGGCTGAACGATAACTATCCACAGTACGGCGAACAACTCAACGCATACCCTTTATATAGTGATAGTTTCGATGAGGCATGGCGTAACATTGCCGCTAGTGACAGCGACGGATTTGCACAAGCACAGCATGAGTACGTCAAAGCGGCGTACTATGACCCGACTGTACAGATTCTGGCGGACAACTACTGGCATATCGAGAACCACCACGACGTTTTGAAGGACGTCGTATGGAGCCGGGCTGTGCAATACGGCGTCGGGAACATCCTCGACATGTGGAACGAAGCCGTCCACTGCATGTGGAACGTGCAATCGGGGAATTATGAAGGCTATCCAAATTTAAGCTATATCGACTCGCCGGAATACGACTACGATTTCATCGTGGCCGTATACAGCGTATGCAAGACCCCGGAATGGAACAGTTCGTCGCTACGGGACAGCTTGAACAACCGTTTCGACAGTGAAATGCATGATGCATTGTCGCGTTTATAGGAGGTGATCCATTTTGTATCTTCCGCAGCTGAAAGAGGAGGTTGATAAGATTGCTGGAAATAAAAAGATCCTTATTATTCTTATTGTTTTGCTCATTACTGTGGCTGGTGCCGGCGGCTGGCTTTTGTGCCGGCACTACGACAACCTGGAGCGGGGCGACCGTGACAATGTCCGTGCAACAATACGAAACGCTCAAGAGCTCAATAGAGACGCTCAAACGGAACTCGATCGAGCGCGAACAGCTAATCAGGACGCAGCAGACGCAAATCAAAACGCTCAACGAGCAGCTGACGATATCACAGACACAAATACAGAACTCTCAAAGCTCAATCAGTCAGACACAGACGCTATTAACACAGCAGAGCGAGTCTTTAGAGACGTTGACCGAGCAAATCAACGCTGAAAGCCATAAGTACGCAGTAGCAAAGCGTCAGCGTGATACTTGGGCCGCGGCGGCTGGTATCCTGTTAGTTGGTCTTGCTGTAAAATAAAAAGCAACTCAATGAGTTGCTTTTCTGGTTCAATTAATTCCCTATTAGTTCCCTATATATACATTATATATATGGAAACGCCTGTATCATCAAGTAAATCAGTGCATCCCCTCTCTCTCCGCCAAAGCAATGAAACGGCTCTGTACGATATGTAGCGATACATAAATCGCTTAGTACAGGGCCGTTTTTGTGTTTATAAAAATATTTTCGTATCGCATATTATCACGAAATAAATATAGGTATTCTCTATTTGGGATTTTGTGATATTTTATGATGGATTTGAGAGATGCCGGCTTCGGCAAGTATACTGAATGAGTATGTCACTGGTGTGTTTCGTGTTCCTGTTGTCATCAGGGCACATTTTTTATATGTGTCTCAAACGGATGTAGGACACAGACGTAAAAGAACAGTTTTCCATATCCAGACGGAAAAGATAGTGAATATGGTACAGTAAATAAACATAATGTATTTATATTAGAACGATTGAGTTGCGTTTAAAACATTGTGTTTTTTATAATTATATTTTATTTTATCGTTTTATAAAATAAATTTAACATTACGAATAATCATGGAATTCTAATAAATATTGTTATATAATATGAAAGTAGAATAAGAAAAATAGATTACAAGTTGATAATTTATATTTATTGATTGCTATATACATGATGTTTTGACAACGTATAGGGGGATTTTTTTGTGAGAAGGAGTCACAACAGAAAAATTAGAATCATCATAGCAGCTGCTGTTTTGGGAGCTGCTCAAGCTGTCTGTATACAAGCGGCCATCCCGGCTGGTCTGCCGGAAGGACTGCGGGATACGCCACGCAAAGCTGATGCAGGTATGCTGCAGAATGAATGGCGGGACCGGCAGCGCGCACTGACCATTCCTGAAGCATCGAAAAATATCAAGGTACAGACGCCTGAACAGGGAACATCATCGGCTATTGAGGGAAAAGAGGTCACCCTTCCCGTCCGGGAATTCAAGATTACCGGGCAGGATATCTATCCCGAACAGACGCTGCAGGCACTGCTGGCGGACAATAAGGGAAAAGACCTCACTTTTGCCCAGCTGCAGGGCGGGGCTGATGTACTCACGAAATATTTTCGTGACCATGGCTATCTTGTCGCACGGGCTTATCTGCCGCAACAGCAGGTAGACCAGGGGACTGTGACCTATGTCGTGCAAGTGGGACGGCTTGACGGGGTAACTGTTGAAAATCATACGAAAATCAACGACGCAGCCATACAGCGGCAGATTGGGTTCCTGAAAAAGGGTGATTACGTTACCCGGGCCGGACTGGAACGGGCCGTCTGGCTCTTGTCGGATCTGGCTGATGCAGACGCCAAGGTAACGCTCAGCCAGGGCAGTGAACCAGGAACGGTTCATGTCCTGCTCGATGTCGATCCATACAAGACAAAACACGGTCTGGCAACGGCTGATAACTATGGCAGCCGCTCCATGGGGTATAACCAGTATGGTGTCAATTATGATTTTACCAATCTGGCCCACGAAGGGGATCATCTGAACACGGGCATCGCTACTTCCGGCCGCAAGATGTTCGACTGGGGTGCCAATTATACGATTCCTGTCCTGACCGATGGCCTGCGCATGACTGTCGGTTACAACGTCATGAGTTATGATTTGGGAGATGAATTTTCCTATCTCGACGGGGTAGGCCAGTCCCGCGTGGCTTCCATCGGATTTGATTATGCCATCCAGCGCAGCCGGCTGCACAATTTTTATGCCGGCATCGGATACGAACACAGCCGTATGAAAGATGAATACCGCCTGTGGGATGCAACCTATGGAGATAAGACGGGGAACGCAGCCGTGTTCTCCCTGTACGGGGACAGCCAGGATAATGAAGGGTTCACGAACTGGCGTGTTGATTATAAATGGGGGCACATCACCAACGATGCACTGTATAATTCATCCAATCCTTTTGTTCCGCTTCTGGCCAACAGCCCCCGGACGACGGGAACATATGAAAAAATGCGGGGGTATATCGAACGACATCAGAATATCAACAGCCGCCTGTATCTGCTCCTGACAGCACGGGGCCAGTATGCTTTTTCCAACCTGGATTCGTCCGAACATTTCTATCTCGGCGGGCCGTACGGCGTACGGGCTTATCCGACCAGTGAAGCCTCCGGCGATACGGGATATCTGACACGGGCTGAACTGCGTTGGCAGCTGCCTATCAAGAAGAATGACCAGCAGCTGCAGCTGGCCGCTTATCTGGAACACGGCGGCATCTGGATCAATAAGGACAGCAGTCTGAATCCTGGTGCCAAAAACCACCGCAATCTGCAGGGCATCGGTCTGGGGCTTATCTGGTCCCGTCATGAAGACTGGTTTGTCCGGGCTGATTATGCATGGAAACTGGGTTCCGAAGAACCGGTCAGTGATACACGCCATAGCAATGGACAATTCTGGCTCCGCACAGGCGTATATTTCTAAGAATATGTATATATAAGAAAGGAATGAAGCGGATATATATGAGATATAGAAATAGAAACCAATGGAAACATCGGCTGACTGGCATGGTCCTCCTGGCCATGGCGCTGGGTGGCTCTGTACAGGCTATGCCTTCGGGCGGAACCATCCGGTCCGGCAATGGGTCCATTGTAGAACAAGGACAAACGATGACGGTTCAACAGAATAGCAACCGCATGGCTATTGACTGGACGCAGTTTGATATAGCTAAAAATGAAACAGTTCGTTATACACAACCTGATAAGAATGCCGTATCACTGAACCGGGTTACCGGTGGCCAGCAGTCCCTGATCGAAGGGAACCTGAATGCCAATGGACATGTTTTTCTGGTCAACCCTAATGGTGTCGTATTTGGTAAAAATGCCAGTGTCGATGTAGGAGGACTAGTCGCTTCGACGGCCCGTCTCTCTGATGACACGATGAATCGCTTCGGCAGCAGCCAGGATTCCCTGAATCTCGCTGTCGATAATGAAAACAATGCGGCTGTTATCAATGAAGGAATCATCAAGGCCCAGGGCGGTCTGGTCGCTCTTCATGCGTCAAACGTAGAAAACAGTGGTACCATTGTCAGTGATGGCGGTATGGTAGCTCTTACGGCAGCAAAGAATCTGAATCTGTCCAGTGATGCTGATGGCAAACTGAATTTCACTGTCGATGGTACGCTGGCACGGGCACAATCTCTCAACAGCGGTACGCTCAAAGCCGATGGCGGATACGTCGTCATGACGGCTAAAAGTGCCGGCGATGTCCTGAGCACGGTCGTCAACAACAGCGGCACCATTGAAGCTAAGACGCTGCGTAAAAATGAAAAAGGCCAGATCATTCTCGACGGCGGAGAACATGGACAGGTCGATGTTAGTGGAACCTTGGACGCTTCCGGTACGGAAAAAGGCCAGGACGCAGGAAATATCAAAGTCATCGGTGAAAAGACCATCGTCCATGACGGGACAAACCTCCTCGCCCGCGGTGATGTGGACGGCGGCAAAATCGAAACCTCCGGCGACGTGCTGAACCTGGGGGATAATCTCACAATCGATGCAAAAGGCGTCAGCGGCAAGGCAGGGGAATGGCTGCTGGATCCGCTGGACGTAATTATCGCCGACAGTGATCCCACAACGACAAGTAATTATGACAATGCGGAAAAGAAAACCGCCGCGGATTCTGATTTCACCAAGGGCAGTGCTTCCATCGGCTACAACGACCCCGATGCCACCACCGCCAATGCTTCTTCCGTAAACAGTGCTGTAACCTGGATTTCCACTGATATGGTGGAAAAAATGCTGAATGCGGGTACGAATGTGACCATCCAGGCAGCGGCCACTAACGGATCGGCCAATATCATCGTAAAAAACGATATCGATAAGACGGCAGGAGACGATGCCACCTTTACTCTGGATGCAATGCGGAACATCACCGTCAATGGCAATATCTCCTCTACGTCCAATAAACTGAATGTGGTATTGAATGCGGACAGCAACGGGGACCAAATCGGTGCCGTAATCATCAATGCGGATATCAACACTAACGGGGGATATTTTACATCCGCTTCCGGCGGGACGGTGAAATATACCAGTGATTCTGCAAATACCAAAGGATATGGAAAAGGTACCCTTAGCGGCAAGGCAGATCCTGCGGGCCATACGGTCGGTACCTATTTTGGCCATGTGGACAGCAGCGGTACAGCGGATGGGGCAAAGGATGACCGGATGATCAAGACCAGCGGCGGGAAGATCACCCTTAACGGGGAAATCGCCATCGGCCTCAACGGGGGAACTCTGACCCTGGATTCCGGGGGCGGAGATGTGACGGCCACCGGGATCATCAACTCCGGGAACAGCTATGGGGCCTATGTATACGGGACGGACACTTGGAATACCCTGGTGGAACAGACGGTGGAAAAATACCTGGAAAAAGGTACGGTCCCGGCCTATCATTACCAGGGTGTTAACTATGTGAAAGACACCAGCGGCAACTATGTGAAGAATGCAGACGGGACTTATCAATACACCACAGACGCCCAGAGCTTTAGCAATGGACAGCCCCATTACACCTTCTCTGAAGCCAATACCCAGAATGTCCGCTGGCTGGGAGACGGGAGCTCCACCAGCGTCAGCACAAGTGCGGGGACGGGATATGCTTCCATCGTCCTCACCAAAGGCGAAATGACCTTGGAACAATGGCTGAATTACCAGCTCACCTATAACGCAGCTAACTTTGCCAATCGATATATCAGCCAGAGCAGTGGGGTTAAGGTGGTAACTGCTACAAGTGGCGGTAAGACTACTACTTCTGTACAAAATTCGGCCGGAAAAACCATGACCACAGCCGATTTAAAAACCTATCTGACCGCGGCTGTTGAAAGCTTCACGAATGGTACGGCCAGCACCGATACCACGTTGAACGGACAGACTCTTTACGCCAATATCAAGGACGACATCAGCCATCTCCTGGCTACCAACTGGTTTGCATCCAAGGAACTGGCCCAGGGAAATACCAAAGGCGGTTCGGCTGCAGGGGATTCCTACCTGGCCACCATTACCACCATCCTGGAAAACTCCCTGACCACGCCTAACGGCCAGCAGATCCTCTGGGCCGGTGGCCGGGGTTCCGGCGTACTGAACAAAAAGGGTTCCAACAGCAGCACCAACGACAAGCTCTATCCTTATTCCTTTTACGGCATGCCCGACGATCCTACCTATCAGGACGGCATGTACTGGGTCACCGGCCCGGAAGGGGAAGCCAATAATGGCAAGGGGACCCAATTCTACAGCAATGCTGGTTCTAACTGGCAGAGCGGGAATTATGGGAAAGCCGTTTATGGGTATGTGAACTGGGATACCTATAAAGACGGGAACAAGACCCGTTCCCAGCCGGACAACAGTGCACCGTTCCTGACCGTAGGGTTTGGCACCACCGGCAAGTGGGACGATGCGGCCATGGGCGGGGATACCACCGTGGGCTTTATCAAGGAGACCAACCTGGCCAATTCCAGCCTGAACATCAAAGCCGGCAGCGGCGCTGTCAGCCTGGAAGGGGATATCGGGAAAGGCAAGGCTCTGGATACGGTGAACATTGAAAGCACCGGGGCCGTGACCATCGGGAATGAAAACAATAAAGCCACAAACTATAAATACGGCACTGTTTATGCGGACCATGGGGTCTACATTTCCGGGGGTACCGTATCGGTAGGCGGGGAAATCCATTCCGGCACCACGGATACCACCGCTTCTGCCAGTGACATCACCACCCGCAGCGATGGATACCAGAACACCGCCTTCCAGTTGGACAGTGTAACCATCAAATCAGCCGGTGACCTTACCGTCCACGGCGTGGAATCCGACGGCTATACAGATAGTGACAGCACCCTGAACGGCGGCAAGATCAGTCTGACTTCCACCGGGAAGACCGGTAAGATCACCCTGGGCGCCGGCGTGGATTACAATGGCAATGCCACAGAGGGCACCCTGGCTGCGGCCAGCACGGCAAAAGGCGCTGTGGTGGTCGATGCCCAGGGCAGCCAGGGCTCTCTGGTGAACAGCACCACCGGTACTTCTGCCATCACCACCGGCACCGGAGGCACCTGGCAGGTCTATGTGAATTCCCCCAGCGACTATGGCACCAGCCTGGGCAGCAATCTGAACAGCAGCACCAATGCCCAGTGGACGGCGAAATCCGGCTCCAACACTACGGTGAATACAAACAGCTCCAAGAACACACTGACGGACTATACTGATACCAGCAGCAACAAGTTCATCTTCCAGGTAACCCCGGTGATCACCATTTCCGGAGGCAGCCAGAAGAAAACCTACGGGGATACCCTTACCGATGACCAACTGCGGGATCTGCTGATCACCTCGGCCACCTATACGGATTCCACCGGCAAGGATGTCGATGTGACCCAGTTCAGCAATTTCAATGAAGCCGATTATCTGACCTACGTGACCAGTTCCGATGGAAACAAAACCGGAACGAATGCTGTGGCTGTTTCCAGTGATGGGGCGGCAGCAGGGGCCACCCGGACCCAGGGGGACGAAGACAAGACAGCTTCTGATGGGAACAGGGCCTTCTATGTATTCAATGTGGAGGAAAATGGGGCCAAGGCGCTGAACGGATATGACCTGAAAACGGTCAATGGGGATATCGAAATCCTCCGGAAGACACTGACCATCAACACCGATGGTACCCAGACTTATGGCAACTCCACGGTGAAGAGCGGGACGCCTTCTTACGACAAAACCCAGCTGGTAAACGGAGATACTCTGACTGATAGCGATATCAAGTATACCATTTCTACTGATGGTACTTATGCTGACAGCAAGGGTAGCAACGATACGGCC